>Ga0334895_1000303_pt1 | contig 75552 bp, 78 predicted proteins | sample GraSluR3_MG_7_FD_207229 | JGI IMG/M metagenome (GOLD analysis project Ga0334895, IMG submission 207229) | Sludge microbial communities from methane-producing bioreactor in Wageningen University, Netherlands - Granular Sludge_31_05-R3 | ecosystem: Engineered > Bioreactor > Anaerobic >... | reverse complement strand
AAAGCTCTTCAATACGCTTTTAACGACCGATTCATCGATTTTCTTCAAATGCCTATCTCTGTGAACAATGGCTCCATAGCTATCGTATGTATCCGTCCGGATACCTAAAGTTGCCTCACACATATATACTTTGTCAGAATTCAAAAGGTACTCAGAGAGTCTTGTTGATTTTCCAATGCAAATAGGCAATACGCCTGCAGCATTTGGGTCCAATGTCCCGCTATGTCCTACTTTCTTAATGCCGGTTATTCGCCTAATTCTGGCAACCACATCGTGAGAGGTCATACCTGTGGGCTTTAAAACATTAATAATTCCATTCATATCATTCTCCAAAGAGATTCTGAAACGCTTTAAGCACAGTTTCAATACTCATTGCTAAATTGCATTCCAAGTTGAATCCTGCTGCTCTTGGGTGGCCGCCACCGCCAAACTCTGAGCTTATTTCTGATACATTTACCTGCCCTTTAGAACGCAAACTGACCTTTGTCTTGTCAGTTCCCACTTCTTTAATCAGACAAGCTACCTGTACGCCTTTTATATCACGTATTGTCTCAACAACACCGTCAATATCCTTCATTTTTATTTGGTGGTCTTCTAAGAGCTGTCTTTCAATTATCGCAAGGGACAGCCTCCCTCCAAAATAGAAGGCAACATTTGATTGGATTTTTGATTTTGCTTGATACACTGCCTGAATTTCACTTCCATAAATATGGCTTGCTATCTCGCTAAAAAGAATCCCCATATCCATCATTTCTGCAGCATAGCGCATCGTTTTTGGCGAGGTGTTGTTATAGGTGAATTTCCCAGTATCTGTAAGTATGGCTGTGTATAGTCCTTCAGCAGATTTTGGTGAAATCTGCATATCGAGGATCTGCGCTAACTCATATACTAGCTCACCTGTAGAACTAGCGCTCGGATCAATCAAATTGATCTCACAAAATCCTTTATTAGTTACGTGATGATCAATACACACTGTGACCTTAGCTTGGTTAAAAACAGCATTCATTATCCCAATGCGATTCAAATCACTCGCATCCAATACAAATACAACATCATATATATCATCCGATGGAGTAGATCTTATTGTTGATATATCAGAAAGGAACTTGAAAGAATCTGGAATCTCACCTTCTACGTACCCCTCAATAACTTTCCCATCTTTCCCATATTGCTCATACAATATTTGTCTCCATCCTAACAAAGACCCTAAACAATCTCCATCAGGGTCTTTGTGAGCTATTATCGCAATATTTTTCGATTGCTTTATTATTTGGTTAATTATGTTTACATAATTTTTATTATGCCTACTCATTCTTTGTCTGTTCCTTTGTTTTGGATGTCTCTAAGCAATTCATTGATTCTCATGCTGTTTTCAATTCCTTCATCCAAAACAAATTGTATTTCAGGCGTATGTCTTGTCGACAGTGTATTGCTCAATTCTTTTCTGACATAACCTTTTGCATTGTTTAATATGTCTATAGATGTGGCTCTCTCTTCTTCAGATCCAATAATAGATGCGTAAACCTTTGCAAATTTCATATCTTCAGTTATTCTTACTTCTGTAATTGACAATTGGTCACTCAACCTTGGATCTTTGATGTGCCGCATGATGATAAGGCTCAAATGTCTCTTGATGTCTTCTTCTAATCTCTTTTTCTTTTTTATATTCATTTTCTCACCTTTTTATCTCTTCCATTATGTAGGCCTCTATGATATCTCCTTCTTTTACGTCATTGAATCGATCAATACCTAATCCACATTCATACCCTGTTGCCACTTCAGAAGCATCATCTTTAAATCGCTTAAGAGAATGTATATCTCCTTCATGAATAACTATTTCATTTCTAAGAAGCCTTACTTTGGATTTTCTTGTGATTTTCCCTTGTGTGACATATAGTCCTGCAACCGTACCAATATTTGGAACTTTAAAAGTGGCTCTCACCTCAGCTCTACCTTGTAGGACTTCTTTGAATTCTGGTGCCAACATTCCTTTAACAGCTGCTTCAATATCCTCAATCGCATGGTATATTACACGATAAGTTCTAATATCAACATCTTCTTGTTTAGCAAGTTCAATCGCTCCACTTGTTGGTCGAACATTAAAGCCTATCACGATAGCATTCGAAGCCGAGGCTAACATGATGTCAGTTTCGTTGATTCCTCCAACACCACCGTGTATCGTGTTTACTTTAACTTCTTTGATGCTGAGTTTCTCCAAAGATTGTTTAACCGCTTCTATTGATCCCTTGACATCTGCTTTTACTATTAGATTCAGATCTTGAATCTCACCAGATTGTATCCGGCTAAACAAATCATCCAACGATACTTTTGCGCCAGATTTATTGACTTCATCCTTATGTTTGCGTTTTAATTTTTCAACCATGTCTTTTGCAAACTTTTCATCTTTTACCGAATACAGAATATCTCCGGCTTCAGGCACTTCAGATAATCCAGTTATTTCGACAGGTATGGAGGGCCCCGCCATATTAATCCTTTTTCCTCTGCTGTTGACCATGACTCTAATTTTCCCATACGATGTTCCTGTTATGACGAAGTCACCTTTTTTTAGAGTGCCTTTTTCAATTAACACCGTTGCAACAGGTCCTCTTCCTTTGTCGAGGTTTGCTTCGATGATTGTCCCTTTTGCCAATCTATTGGGGTTCGCTTTTAACTCCTCAACTTCAGCAACCAATAAAATCATATCTAGTAACTCTTCAATGCCTGTTTTCTTTAAAGCGGAAACGCCAACACAAATTGTGTCGCCACCCCAATCTTCAGGAACAAGGTTGTGCTCTGAAAGTTCTTGTTTAACTCGATCAATATTAATGTTTGGCTTGTCAATCTTGTTAATCGCTACAATTATTGGCACCTCTGCAGCTTTGGCATGATTGATTGCTTCAACTGTTTGAGGCATAATCCCATCATCTGCAGCTACAACAAGTATGGCGATATCTGTCACTTTTGCACCACGGGATCTCATAGATGTAAAAGCTTCATGACCAGGAGTGTCTAAGAATGTGATGGCTTTTCCTTGAACCTCTATTACCGATGCTCCAATATGTTGCGTAATACCTCCTGCTTCTCCACTAGTAATCCGTGTATTTCGTATTGCATCCAACAAAGAAGTCTTTCCGTGATCTACATGTCCCATCACTGTCACGATGGGTGGTCTTGTTACTAAGTCTTTCTCATCATCTTCTGCATCGAATTCCATTTCCATTATTTCTGTGTCATCTTCTTCTTCTTTTTTCTCAAGAGTGATCGACATTTCTTCGGCAATCAAATAAGCCGTCTCAAAATCAATTTCTTGGTTAAGATTAGCCATGACACCATTCTGTATCAATTTTGTTATCAAAGCATTCACGGGTAAGTCTAGTAGTTCTGCTAATTCCTTCACAACAACTGTCTCGCCAATACGATAGTCTTTTTCTTCTTCTATCTCTTTCGGTCTTTTATATTGTTGTTTTTTTCCTTTTTCTTTTTTCTGCAAACTCCGTCTAGGCCTGGGCGCTCTTTTTTCTTCAACTGCTTTTTCCTCCCCGCCTTTTTTAGATGTTTTTTTCTTTCTATCGTCTTTCTCGCTTTTTTTCTGTTCTGATTTGTTCTTGGGCTTGTCCGCTGTCTTCGTGCCTTTCTTGTTTTCCACCACCGCTTTGGTTTTGTTTTCATGGGTTTTCAAAAAAAGCTTTTGAATCCTAGCTGCATCTAACTCACTTACAGAGCTCATGTGATTCTTGATCCCTTCAATCCCTAGTTCCATTTCTGCGGCTTTAATGATTTCTTTACTCGTTACTTTTAATAGTTTTGATAGTTCATATATTCTCACTATGGCACCTCCTACTTTGACTGTTTTACAACATATTCAGCCATGTTTCTATCTTTTATGCCGACGAAACTGACTTCTAATCTATTTAAAATCCTTCCTAGCTCTTCTTTCGAACTAAATTCCAGATAATTTGTTTCTTGTTTCTCACAATAGAAAATCATATTCTGTTTGCCTTTATCTGATGCATCTTTAGCTATAATGACAAGAGGAATTCGGTTTTTTTTCAAATGAGTTGTCAGCGCATCAAACCCCACAATCAATTTCCCGCTTTTCCTTGCCAGTCCTAACATTCCAATAACTTTATTCGTCACTTTCTAACACCTGCATCATTTGGTCATATATCTCCTGAGAGATTTCACATTCAAAAGTTCTGTTTAGTCTTTTTGACTTGTATGCTTTTTCGTAACATGAAACATTTCTGCAAATATACGCACCTCTTCCATTGGCTTTGCCTTTTAAGTCGATGAATATCTCTCCTTCTTTGTTCTTAACAACTCTAATCAATTCTTTTTTTGGGAAACTTTCACTACACCCAAGGCATTTCCTCATGGGCATTTTCTTTTTACTCATGCTCCTCACCCTTTTTCAAGTTTTCATATTGAGATTCGTTTTTTATGTCAATCTTCCAACCTGTGAGTTTTGCAGCTAAGCGTGCGTTCTGACCTTCTTTTCCAATTGCTAAGGATAATTGATAATCAGGAACAACCACCAATGCGCTTTTTGTTTTCTCATTGATTTCAACTTTTGTGGCCGTTGCTGGGCTTAAGCTGTTGGAAATGAATTTTTCAGGTTCTTTGTTAAATACTATAATATCTATTTTTTCTCCGTTAATTTCATCCACTACTGCCTTCACCCTGGTTCCTTTATTGCCTACACATGATCCCACAGGATCCACATTCTCATCATTAGTCATAACGGCAATTTTTGATCTTGAGCCAGCTTCTCTTGATATGCTGATAATGTCGATCACACCATCATATATTTCAGGCACCTCCAACTCAAAAAGTCGTTTCACAAAATTTGGGTGTGTTCTTGAAAGTGTAATATTAGCCCCTTTGCTTGTATTTTTGACATCTAAAATTACCGCCTTCAGTCGATCACCTTGTCTAAACGATTCGCCTGGAATCAATTCTCCTTCAGTGATAATACCTTCCACTTTGCCAAGATTGACAAATATGTTATTCTTGCTGATTCTTTGAATAACGCCTGTCACAATTTCACTTTCTCTTCCATGAAATTCTTCATAAATGTTTTCTCGTTCTGCTTCTCTGATTTTTTGTAGAATCACTTGCCTGGATGTCTGTGCAGCAATTCTGCCAAATTCTTCTTTAGGTTTGACCTGAATTCTTACCATATCTCCAACCATGAATTTTGAGTCGATTGACTTCGCCTCTTCTATTGTGATTTCCAACATTTCATCTTCAATGGTTTCTACCACAAGTTTTTCATAGTACACTTTGTATTCGCCTGTTGCCATATCAATGGCGACTTTTAGATTGCCAGCTTTACCATAATTTTTCTTAAAACCTGAAATAAGCGCCGTTTCAATCGCTTCAATCACAACATCTTTAGAAATGCCTTTTTCCTTCTCCAATTCTTCAATCGCCCTTATGAAATCTTTGTTCATTTTCTCCTCCATCAAAACACTACTGCTTTGTTTATTTTTGCAATGTTCTTTCTATCAATTGTTAATACTTCTCCAGAAATATCAATGGTTATACTCTCTTCATCGTACTGCACCAAGACACCTGTGAATTGTTTTGCATTCAACATCTTACTGTAAAGCTTTACTTCAACATTCTCTCCCTTGTTTCTTCCATAATCTTCTTCACTTTTGAAAGGACGATCTATGCCAGGTGATGAAACCTCAAGATGATAGGGTGTTTCAATGGGGTCAGCTTGATCTAGCAACACACTCATTTTTCGACTGATATCTGCGCAATCATCTAAACTTACACCTGCTGGTTTGTCAATTAACACTCTCAAAACATCTATACCACTTTCCTTGACTAATTCCACATCAACAATTTCTATGACGGTTCCTTCAACTGATTGTTTTCCCAGTTCCCAGACCATATCTAATAAATCTTTTCTACTCATATAAAGCTCCTCCGGACAATTAGAAAGAGTGGGAACTCCCACTCTTATCGGCCAATTTCTTTGTTCATCGCATTATACCATATCTTTCTAAATATTTCAAATGTTAAATAGAGATATTTGATTGCTTTGATCCAAGCCATCAAGGCATCCGTGCTCTTTTAGCACTTCTATACATGTCTTGTTTATCTTGGCTCTTTTCATCATGTCTTCAATCGAAATGAAAGGTGATTTTACTCGTTCTTTTTGAATATTCAAAGCTGCATTTTCGCCAAGTCCTTCTAAAGAAACAAGAGGCGGAAGTAATTTATCTCCTGATATTCTAAACTGTTTATAGTCCGATTGATAAAGATCTACTGGTAAAAAATCAAATCCTCTTTGTAGCATTTCACGCGTCACTTCAAGGACCGTCAATGAGTTTTTGTCTTTCTGCGTTTTTATTTCTTTTTGTTCTATTTCATTGATTACAGATTTTATATGAGACACTCCTTTTAAAACTAAAGTTGCATCAAAATCCATATTTTTCATTGTGAAATAAGAAGCGTAAAATGCCAATGGATAATGCACTTTGTAATAAGCAATTTTAACCGACATCATAACATACGCAACAGCATGCGCTTTAGGAAACATGTACTTGATTTTGTTGCAAGAATCTATGTACCATTGTGGCACATTTTTTTCCTTCATAGCCGCAACATCTTCTTCTCGTAGTCCTTTGCCTTTCCTAACTCTCTCCATTATATCAAATGCTTGTTTTTTAGCCACGCCTTGATAGATTAAATAGGTCATAATGTCATCTCTTGTTGAAATTACATTTTTGATAGTCGCTTGTCCTTTCTTGATGTAATCCTGAGCGTTGCCAATCCAAACATCTGTCCCATGAGAAAGGCCTGATATGCGAACTAAATCTGAAAAACGTTGCGGTTTTGTTTCTAAAAGCATTTGTCTGACAAACCCTGTTCCAAATTCAGGAATTCCCAATGACCCAGTTTGACAATCAATGTCTTCTGGAGTTAGGTGCAATGCTGTTGGTGACTCAAACAAAGAAAGCGTTTTTTCGTCGTCAAGCGGTATGTTTTCGCTTCTGAACTCTGTCATTTCCTCTAGCATCCGAATGATTGTAGGTGTGTCATGTCCTAAAATATCCAACTTCAATATGCGCCCTGATATAGAATGATAGTCAAAATGCGTAGTGATAACACCTGACTCTTTTTTGTTCGCAGGATATTGTACTGGTGTGAAGTCCGTGATCTCTTTTGTTTTTGGTACGATCATAACACCGCCAGGATGCTGTCCCGTTGTTCGTTTTATTCCTGTGCAAGCATCTACTAACCGGTTGATCTCAGCTGTTCTTAAACGTATTTCTTTTTCGTCGAAGTAATTCTTAACAAAGCCATATGCTGTTTTGGATGCGATGGTTCCAATGGTCCCTGCTCGATAAACATAACCTTCCCCAAATAACTCTTCTGTGTATTTCATAGCTTCAACTTGTGCCACTGCCGCAAAATTTAAATCAATGTCTGGCTCCTTATCACCTTCAAACCCTAAAAAAACTTCGAAGGGTATGTCATGCCCATCTTTATGGTATTTCCCTCCGCATTTTGGACAATCCTTGTCTGGTAAATCCACTCCCGATCCATAGCTACCATCAACAATGAATTCGCTGTTCTTGCAATTTCCACATAAGTAATGAGGTGGGAGCGGGTTCACCTCTGTGATGTGGCTCATTGTTGCTGCAAAAGATGACCCCACCGAACCTCTTGAGCCTACCAAGTATCCATTTTCCATTGACTTTTCAACCAACTTTTGTGCAATGATATACATAACCGCATATCCGTTGTTGATGATCGAATCCAATTCTCTCATCAGTCTTTTTTCTACGATTTCAGGTAATGGATCTCCATATTTCCCGTACGCATTTGTCAAAGTAATTCGTCTCAAGTCGTCGTCTGATCCTTCAATAATTGGTGGATAAGTCCCTTGAGGTAAAGGTTCTATTGCCTCGATTTTATCTGCAATAAACCTAGGATTTGTAATGACAACTTCTTTACACTTTTTATCTCCTAAATATGAAAACTCTCTAATCATTTCGTCCGTTGATTTAAAGTATATCGATGGCTGATCTTCTGCATCCTCATATCCTTGTCCAGACATGAGTATTTCACGTGTTATCCCATCTCGTTTATCTAAAAAATGGACATCTCCTGTAGCACATACTGGCTTGTTATGCTTTTCTCCCAATTCAACAATTTTTTTATTGATATTTATTAAGTCCTGCTCATCCTTAAGCAGTCCTTTTCTCAATAAATGGCGATTATTACAAAGTGGTTGGATCTCCAGAAAGTCATAAAAATCAACGATATCACTTAGTGCTTCTTCAGTTGATCCCTGAAGAATAGAAGTATAGAGTTCACCTGACTCACATGCAGTACCTAAGATTAATCCTTCTCTATGTTTATTTAACAACGACTTTGGTAATAATGGTTTCTTATAGAAGTATTTCAAATGGGATTCTGAAACCAATCGGTAGAGATTCTTCAATCCTATCTTGTCTTTTACAAGCAATAAGATATGATAAGTTCTGGCACTCTTAAAACTACTCGTATCTTCTAACGAATCGTTGATCTTCTCAACACTTCTGACGCCTCTGTCTTCAAGTATAGAAATAAGTTTCAGCAAAAGTTCTCCAGTAGCTTGAGCATCATCCGCCGCACGGTGGTGATTTTCCAATGATATTCCTAAATCTTTGCACAGTTTGTTGAGTCGATAACTTTTCCTTTTTTTCAATAAATATCTAGATAGTTCGAGCGTATCCACTACGCAATAATCATTTGGTTGATGAAGATAATTTTTCATAAATCCAAAATCAAATGCAGCATTATGTGCACACAAAACATATGTGCTCCCCATAAATTCCAAAAAGTCTGCAATAACTTCGTTGATCTTTTTGCATCCTCTCACATCATGATTTGTGATGCCCGTTATCTGAGTTATTTTAAAAGGGATCTCTATTTCCGGATCTACAAGTGCGTTAAAAGTTTCCACTATCCGCTTATTTCGAATCTTAACCGCACCAACTTCTATGATTTTGTCTCTAATTGGTGAGAGTCCAGTCGTCTCAAGATCGAATACAATAAATTCCTTGTCAAACTCCCACGAGATTGGATTTTTAACGGCAGTCACGTTGTCATCACACAAATAACCTTCCATTCCATACAATACTTTCATGCTGTGCTTGTTAGCGGAATTCATTGCTTCAGGAAACCCTTGCAGTACACCATGATCTGTCAACGCAATTGCATCGTGTCCCCATTCTTTGGCTCGTTTTACAATTTTATCAAAGTCACTTATCCCATCTAAAACACTCATTTTGCTGTGAACATGAAGTTCTACTCGCTTTTGAGGAAAGGTGTCCTTGGCTGTAGGAGCGCCAACGCCTTTTGTTATGTGGTTTGCCATAACAACGTATTCTTTTGAAAAACTGTCAAATACAACTTTTCCTTTTGCAAGTATGTGGTTTCCCTTTTCCAGTTGCTTGAATTTTCCAATCTTTTCTTCAGTCCTGACAAAGCTCTTTATAGTAACTGAGTTTGTGTAATCAGTCATATCCATTTGTGATAAATACAAGTCGTTTCGAATGCTTTTGATTTGTATATTGAGTATTTCTCCTTTTATACAACAAATTGAACCTTCGATTTCTTCAATTTTATCTATGGCATGTGTGTTGCTTTCATCAATCGGCTTACCTATAATCACTTCATCTGCACTTGATTTTTGGGGTGAAGTAGATTTTTTTTGGTGCTTTTCTATTGGAACCACTGTCTCTCTAACAATTTTGTCTAACTCTTTTGACAAGTCCATGTTTATTTCAACAGACTCGTACTTAACGGTTGGAGAGAGCTTAACACCATATATAGCAAGAAATTCTTGTTGCATTTTTAACATTGTGTTGTTTTGTTGTAATTTGTCGTGAAGCATACGGTTGCTTACTTTAATAGAAATTTCACTCTCGTTGACTTGAATATCTTTCACCTTAATGTCTTTAGCGAGGGAATTGTGGCTTTTTTTAAGCAAGTAAATAAGCCCATTGCAGATAATCTCGTTTGGCAATTGGTCGTATTTGTCATGATAATTTATCACAACATCATAAGTCTCAGGCAAAATTTTTCTATAAGGTTCTTTCAAATATTCTACTTGTTCAAGATCATACAGTTTTTCTTGGCTAAGAAAAATTTCAAGACGTTTTTTTTTATGATCTAACGTTGATTTTATGATTTGTTTTTTTTGAATGTATTGTGTCTTTTCTTCTCTCATTTCTCTGCTTGAAAATAGCTGCTAAAAGCAGCTACATTCTATCAATCTCCTCCATCAAAATCTCAACAATGTTGTCTTCTTTGATTTTACTAATAATCTTTCCCTTCTTGAATAAAACAGCCTGGCCAATGCCACCTGCTATCCCAATATCTGCTTCTCTTGCCTCTCCTGGCCCATTGACCACACAGCCCATTATCGCAACACTAATATCTTTCTTGCTCAACTTCAGTCGATTCTCTATTTCATTAACAATGGCGACTAAATCGATGTTGGTTCTTCCACATGTCGGACAAGAAATGATATTGGGTCCATAGGGTCTAATATTCAAAAACTGCAATATTTTTCTTCCAAGTTGTACCTCTTTTTGTGGTTCATCTGTCAACGAAACGCGTATAGTATCTCCTATGCCCCTGAGCAGCAAGCTCCCAATTCCCATCGCTGATTTTATCGTTCCATTTAAAAAAGAACCCGCTTCTGTTATTCCAAGATGCAATGGATAATTTGTCTTTTCTGATATTAATTGATAAGCGTCATAGGTGAGTTTAACATCTGAAGACTTTATGGAGATAACTAAATTATCGTAACCACAAGACTCAATGATATGAACTTGTTCCAAAGCACTTTCCACCAACGACATTTGATTCAATCCATTATATTTATCTAGATAGAATTGTTTCACTGAACCTGCGTTTACCCCGACACGTATTGGAATTGTTTTTTCTTCACATGCTTTGACTATTTCCTTAACTCGATTCTTGTCTCCAATATTGCCAGGGTTTATGCGTATTCCATCTGCTCCATTATTAACCGATTCAACTGCTAGTTTATAGTCAAAATGAATGTCTGCAACTAATGGAATAGATATCGCATTTTTGATCGCCTTTAACGCTTTTGCGCTATCTTTGTCGGGTACTGCTACACGAATTATATCACAACCTGTCTCTTCCAATAGCCTTATCTGATCAACTGTTGCTTCAACATCTTGTGTTTTTGTATTTGTCATTGATTGAACTGTGATCTGGGAACCACCACCTATCGCCACATCACCACAGAATACTTTTTTTTTCATGCGAACCTCAATTTAATATTTTTAAAACATCATTATAAATAACAAAAAGCATCAATGCCATCAGCAAAACAAACCCAATAAAATGAACATATCCTTCTTTCTCTGGCGGAATGCGTTTCCCTCGAATTCCTTCTATCGCTATGAAGGCCAACCGGCTTCCATCCAAGGCTGGTATAGGTAATAAATTAAAAAAACCTAAATTGATACTTATGAACGCAGCTAGGTTCAACAACGGGTACAACCCAATTCTTGCTGCCTCACCAACCATAGAAATGATTCCAACAGGACCAGCTATAGCCTCTGATCCAACTTGACCAGTCACAATCATGCCAATGAGTTGAAACATCAACTTTACATAATAAATCGTACGGTGGATGGACCCTGTTATAGCGGTAGTAAAAGATCTGTCTACTTCGGTTACGTAGCCTATCGTTATTTGTTTCTCAGGAGTTACAGAGATTTCCAAATCCAAGCCATCTCTGTATATGCCAAAGATAAGTGGTCTACCTTCTGATTCAGATATGGTTTCTCGGATCAAATCCCAGCTAGTCATTTCGACTCCATCAATTGTGTTTATAATGTCTCCTGCCTTTATTCCAGCAATCTCTGCTGGAAAACCTATGTTGACAACAGACATCTCAGTTGTGTACTCACCCTCTTTCACTACAGGTGAGATACCCACTATGTGGCGATAATTATGTGGAATTTCAAATGTTACATCATTCCCATTTCTCAATACAGTAATCTCATATTTGTTTTCGTGTTTTGTTATTTCATTGGTCAGATCTTCCCAATATCTAACGGTTTTTCCTTGAACAGATTGAATCTTGTCTCCAACTTGTAAACCTGCTTGATATTCTGTCCCATTATAATCAATATCTTTCACCGTCGTCGTGGAGATCCCGTAAACCAAAACAATAATCATAAATAGTGCTGTTGCCAGTAGAAAATTCATAACTGGTCCCATCACAATCACTTTGAACCTTTGAATTGGGCTTTTGGAATTAAAGCTGCTCTCGGAAGCAGACGTTTCTTCTTCATCTTCACCTTCCATTTTAATGTAGCCACCAATTGGGAGCGCCTTTATGAAATAGGTTGTTTCTTTACCTTTTTTACTAAACAAAACAGGTCCCATCCCAATAGAAAACTCGCTCACGCATATGCCAACGCTTCTAGCTGCTAGAAAATGCCCTAACTCGTGTATTAAAATAACCATTGAAAAAATGAGTATTGATGTAACAGCAGTTAACATGTTCCCTCCTAAAATAACAACGCCATAACCAAATAGTAAGTAATCGGTGCCACCATCAAAAAACTATCAAAGCGATCTAAAATGCCACCATGGCCAGGCAATATATTGCTGTAATCTTTAATGCCAAATTCTCTTTTGATCTTGGAGGCTAGTAAATCTCCAAGAACAGAAACACCAGAGCCTATTATTGCAATCATGGCAATAAGTGTGTTTGACTCCTTCAACACATAGTAATTAAATATCAGTGCAATGACACAAGCTCCTATCAATCCACCTACAACACCCTCAACACTTTTTTTGGGACTGAGCTTTGGCGATAATTTATGTTTGCCAAAATTGCTTCCCACGATGTAAGCGAAAGAGTCAGAACCAAAAGTAATGATATAGACCAACCAGAAATGAATATAGTCGGAGAACAGCAATGCGTGGTAAAAGAGCAAAATAATATAAGTCAATCCAAAAAATGATACCGCCAAATCCTTGAATTTTGTGTCATTGTGTACAACAAAAACTATTCCCGTTACTATGGTATGAATGGTAATAACCATAAATAAATCAAATCCAATCCCCATGATCATTAAAAAGAAAATCATAATAGCGGTCAAATAGTTCGTTTTAAACACGATGTTTTTTTTATCGTTGACTGACTTGTCTAACTCAAACAAAGCAAGCAATGAAATCCCTAAAATAGTGATGCCAAATAGCATACCTCCTATGTAGGTTGCTAAACCTATATAAAAACCTCCAACCACTCCTGTGATTACCCTTTTTTTCATGCTTTACTCCTTGCCGAATCGTCTTTTTCTTCTTTGATACTCAGCTATTGCTTGATGTAGTTTCTCTTTGGAAAAATCCGGCCACAACACTTCTGTAAAATAAAACTCTGTGTATGCCAATTGATAAAGCAAAAAGTTGCTTAATCTTTGCTCCCCACTTGTTCGTATCAACAAATCTGGGTCTCTTTGGCCTTTCGAGTATAGAAAATCAGAAAATTTGCTCTCATCAATCTCGTCTACTGCCAATTCTCCTAATATGAGTTGTTTGCCAATAGTTCTAACAGCTTTAGTGATTTCATCTCTTCCACCATAACCAAGTGCTATATTTAAAACTAGGTTTTTGTTATGCTTGGTTCTTTCGACGGCATCCTGTATTCCTTTTTGAGAGTTTTCAGGGAATCTTTCAATATCTCCAAAAACATTGATTTTTACTCCAGCTTTATGGAGAGGTAAGATCATTGTATTGGAAAACTCCAACACTAGATTCATTAAATACATCACTTCTTCTTTCTCTCTCGCCCAGTTTTCAGTTGAAAAAGCATATACTGTCAATGCTTTAACTCCCAATTCCCCACATGATTCAACGATTTCTTTTAATCGAAGCATTCCTTCTCTATGTCCAGTATTTTTTGATTTCCCATTTAATTTTGCCCATCTTCTGTTGCCATCCATTATAATTGCTATGTGTTCTGGTACATTTCTAATGTCTACTTCATTCAATCTTATCCACCCCATTAAACAAAATCCCCTTTCGGGGATTAGAAATATGCGATCGTTAATCGATGTTTGTCACCGACATCATTATACCTTACAACGATAGGTCTTATTAAACCCGTGTTGAAATTTTTGTTGTATCCTTTGATATAAACAATTTCTATTATTCTTTCGTCACCAATTCTTTGAATCGCTTGATCAACTGGTAGACCAATTAACTGATCCATTCACTAAACCTCAAGGATTTCTTGTTCCTTTTCTTCACAAATCTCATCTATGATCTTTATGTATTTGTCTGTAATTTGTTGGACCTCGTCCTCTGCATCTTTATGACCATCTTTTGTGAGTTCCCCGTTCTTTTCCATTTTTTTCAAGGCGTCATTAGTGTCTCTTCTGAGGTTACGTAACGCGACTCTTGCGTTCTCCGCTTCTTTTTTAATGACTTTGACCAATTCCTTTCTTCTTTCTTCTGTTAATTCAGGAATGATCAGTCGTATTACTTTGCCGTCGTTATTAGGGTTTATCCCTAAATCTGAAGTGTTGATGCTTCTTTCAATCTCCTTCAATGCATTTGCATCCCAAGGTTGAATCAAAAGACATCTAGGCTCAGGAACCGATATGTTTGACAGCTGATTAAGTGGTGTTGGTGTCCCATAATAATCTACTCTTATCTTATCTAAAAGTTTTGGGTTGGCTCGTCCAGCTCTAATTGAAGCTAAGTCATTAGTAAAATACTCTACAGATTTTTTCATTTTTTTTTCAAGTTCTTTGTGAATATCTAATAGCATACTAATCCTCCTTAATGATTGTACCGATTATTTCTCCTTTTACAATCTTGATAATATTTCCTGGATTTTCCAAACCAAACACAATGATTGGAATATTATTGTCCATACATAGGGATGTGGCTGTTGAATCCATCACTTTCAATCCTCGATTAAGAATGTCAATATAGTTTAAATCGTCATATCTTGTTGCGGAAGGGTTGGTGTTGGGATCATCGTCATATACGCCATCCACTCCTTTCTTTGCCAACAAAATTACATCTGCATCTATTTCGGCCGCCCGAAGTGCAGCTGTTGTATCAGTTGAGAAGAAAGGATTTCCTGAACCGCCTGCAAAAATAACAACTCTGCCTTTTTCCAAATGACGTATCGCTCTGCGTCGAATGTAAGGCTCTGCGATTTGTCTCATTTCGATTGCAGTCTGTACTCGTGTTGGGACATTGATATTTTCTAAAGCATCTTGCAGTGCCATCCCATTGATAATAGTTGCCAACATTCCCATATAGTCAGAGGTTGCTCTATCCATAAACTTAGCACTAGCACCTCTCCAAATATTGCCACCACCAACTACAACTGCAACTTCAACTCCCAAGTCATTAATGCTTTTAATGACTTGCGCAATGTTAACAATGGTGAGTTCATCTATGCCACTCCCTTTGTTCCCTCCAAGTGCTTCTCCACTGATTTTCAAGACAATCCTTTTGTATTCTATCTCCATAAAACCTCCAAGCACACTAAATTAGTCATAAGTAATGGAGAACAAATTGTCCTCCATTTAATAATATTACATATTCATTTGTTTAGCAACTTCTTCTGCAAAGTTTTCTGTTTTCTTTTCTATCCCTTCTCCTACTGCATATCGAGTGAATCTTCGGATAACGAGATTTTCACCTATTTTTGCAATCTTTTCATTTAACAAGTCTTGAATTGTCTTGTCGGTATCTTTGATGAAGGGTTGGCAAATGAGGCAATTTTCATCAAAATATTTTTTGATGCGTCCTTCTACCATCTTGTCAATGATTTTCTCTGGTTTGCCTTCGTTAAGCGCTTGCGCCTTCAGTATTTCTTTTTCCTTTTCTACCACTTCCGCTGGTACATCTTCTGGTCTAATATATTTAGGGTTTTGTGCTGCGACTTGCATGGCCAAGTCTTTGACAAATTCTTGAAACTCTTCATTTTTAGCGACGAAATCTGTTTCACTGTTGACCTCAATCAAAACACCAATTCTTCCACCGTGAATATACGAAGAAACAATCCCTTCAGCTGCTACTCTGTCAGACTTTTTCGCTGCTTTTGACAATCCTTTCTTTCTTAAAAACTCGATTGCTGCTTCCAAATTGCCATCATTTTCTTCTAAAGCTTTTTTACAATCAAGCATACCTGCTGCTGTAATTTCTCTTAACTCTTTGACTAATGCGGCTGATACTTTTGCCATTTTAACCTCCCATAATAAAAGGTAAGTCAGACAAGGGATTGCTCCCTTTCCCCCTTACCTAATTCTAATTTATTCAGTTGCTTTTTCTTTCGATTCTAATTCTTCTATGTCTTCTTCCATTTCTATCGGTGGGACTTCATCTGTCATCTGAACCCCTTGTTTTGCTTCCAATACGGCATCAGCCATAGTTGCTGTTAACAATTTAACCGCTCTAATGGCATCATCGTTGCCTGGAATAACAATGTCAATTTCATCAGGATCACAATTTGTGTCCACGATTGCAATGATTGGGATTCCCATGATCTTAGCTTCGCTAATCGCAATTCTTTCTTTCTTTGGATCTACAATGAACATCGCTCCAGGCAAATTGTTCATGTGTTTAATTCCACCTAAAAACTTTTCAAGTCTTTCAATCTCATGTCGTAATTTAATGACTTCCTTTTTAGGCAACATCTCAAACTTACCGTCTTGCTCCATCTTTTCAAGTTCATGTAATCTGTCAATTCTGCTTTTGATGGTTTTGTAATTAGTTAGCATTCCTCCGAGCCATCTTTGACTGACAAAATGCATCCCGCATCTTTGTGCTTCCTTTTTGATTGATTCTTGAGCTTGCTTTTTTGTACCAACAAAAAGAATATCGTCTCCATTAGCTACCACATCTTTCACAAACTCATAAGCTTTATCAATTAAACCCGTCGTTTTTTGCAAGTCTATGATGTAGATCCCGTTTCTTTCCGTGAAGATGTATTCCGCCATTTTAGGATTCCATCTTCTGGTTTGGTGCCCAAAGTGCACCCCTGCTTCAAGCAGTTTTTTCATACTTAATACTGACATAAATCCTCCTTTTTATTCCTCCAACCAATTATTCGTTTAGAGGACCCCAATTAAGAGGCAAGGCTCTAAACTAAACTGATTGTGTGTAATCCTGAAACAGTATATCATATGCTCCATTGTTTGTAAATTATTTTTTTTTGCAGTCTTCATTTGTACATGTCACGTCTTCACCCTTTGGGCTTTTTTTTAACACCTGTAAACTTCCGCATGTATCGCATTTTTCTGCTACAGGTTCTGTCCAAGAAGTAAAGTCACAAGAAGGATAATTGCTGCACCCATAAAATCTGCGTCCTTTTTTGGTTCTCTTTTCAACTACGTCGCCTCCACATTTAGGACACTTGACCCCTGTGTTTTTGACTATCTGTTTTGTGTTTTTGCACTCGGGATAGTTAGGACATGCGAGAAATTCTCCAAATCGACCTTTCTTCACAACCATATTTGTTCCACATTTCTCACATACTTCGTCACTCTCAATCACGCTTTTAGACTCTTCATTGTAGGGCATTGTGTTTTTACACTCAGGGTAATTGGGACATGCGAGAAATTTGCCAAATCGACCCTTTTTCACAATCATATTTGCACCGCATTTTTCACATATGATATCTGTGACTTCTTCTTCAAACTCAATTTTTTCAATTTTTTGATCAGCTTCTGAAAGCGCAACTTCAAAATCCTTATAAAAATGGCGTATCAGATCTTTCCATTCAACTTCACCATTTTCAACTTTATCTAATTGATCTTCCAATTCAGCTGTGAAAGCTTCATTGATAAATTTCCCAAAGTGTTCTATCAATAATTCAGTCACGATAATGCCAATCTCAGTTATGTAGAACTGTCCTTCGATTTTCTCCACATATCCTCTATTTAATATGGTTGTTACCGTTGGCGAATAAGTACTCGGTCTACCAATTCCAAGATCTTCCATTGTCTTGACTAGTGAAGCCTCATTATACCTTGGCGGAGGATTTGTAAAGTTTTGCTTTTCATGAAGTTGATTGAGCTTTATTTTGCTTCCCTCTTTTAGTTCAGGGAAAACAATTAGTTTTTCCTTGACAGGAATAACTTTCATGAACCCTTCAAATAACAACCTTTTACCAGTAAATCTAAACGCGTATTCACCCACGCTGATAGTTATTCCAATGTTTTCGAACCCAGCAGACGCCATTAAAGAAGCAACAAATCTAGACCAAATCAATTTGTATAATCTGTATTGGTCATTAGAAAGCGATCCTTTAATCTTTTCAGGCTCCATCCAAACAGAGGTAGGTCTAATTGCCTCATGGGCATCTTGTCCTTCAGACTTCTTTTTTCTTTTGAAGGTTCTGTTCAGTTCCAAGTATTGCTCGCCAAATTGTTCCTGTATAAATTTGGATCCTTCAGTTCTTGATTCTTCTGAGACTCTGATAGAATCTGTACGAATGTACGTTACCAAACCCGTTGTTCCTTCCCCTTCAATATCGATCCCTTCATACAGCTGTTGGGCAATCATCATCGTCTTTTTTGTGGAAAAATTCAGTTGCCGGCTAGCGTCTTGTTGAAGTGAACTCGTAGTATAAGGTGGTAAGGGTGCTTTCTTAAAAGTTTTATTGGTGATTTTTTCGATCTGTCCTTCTGAATACTGCTTCAAAATAGATAGAATTTCATTTGCTTCTTCTTCATTCTTGATTTTAATTCGTTTGACATTTGATTGTACCAACTGCCCTATCAGTTTTGCCGTCAAACTTTCCGAGCTCCCAAAGTCACCATCAATAGTCCAGTATTCTTCCGGTATAAATGCCTTGATTTCGTTTTCTCGGTCATAAATCAGTTTTACCGCTACCGATTGTACTCTACCAGCACTCAATCCTTTTTCAATTTTTCTCCATAATAGTGGACTAATCTGGTAGCCAACCAATCGATCTAACACCCTTCTTGCTTGCTGTGCATCTACAAGATCGCCATTGATCTTTCTTGGTGTCTTCTTGGCTTTTGTAATTGCTTGTTTCGTTATCTCGTTAAATTCAATCCGATTATTCTTATTGGGATCAAGTTTCAAAATATGAGACAAATGCCATGATATAGCTTCTCCTTCTCTATCAGGGTCAGTCGCCAAAAAAACATTAGTCGCTTTAGACGCTTCTTTTTTCAATTCTTTTATAATGTCGCCTTTACCTCTAATGGTAATATAGTTTGGTTCAAAATCTTCTTCGATGGATATTCCAAGTTTGCTTTTGGGCAAATCTCTTAAATGTCCCACTGATGCTTTGACTTTATAATTGCTTCCTAAGAATTTCCCAATTGTTTTAGCCTTGGATGGCGATTCCACAATCACTAAATTTTTTGCCATTTTCCCTCCTAAACCATTGCTGGTTTTATTCTACCTCAATCTAAATTGTTTCCCATTATTTTGTTCAACAAAACCATTGATTTCCATTAGAGTAAGCTCACTAAGCAATTCTGACATTTTTAAGTTGAGTGCCGTCTTAATTTCTAAAATGGTTTTTTCTCCTTGTTTCAGATACGTTATGATATCATTTTGTAATTCATTGTCTCCTTTTGAACATTCTTCTACTAAGGGTTTTTGAATCAAATCTAACTCTTCAAGAATATCTGCTACTCTCATCGTTATCTTTGCCCCTTCTCTAATCAATTGATTTGTACCTATACTGAACTTGCTATCAATATTGCCTGGGACTGCAAATATTTCTTTCCCCTGTTCCAAACCATAATTAGCAGTAATCAAAGTGCCACTTTTTTCACCGGCTTCTATTATCAGTATCCCTTCACTCAAACCACTGATAATTCGATTTCTATATGGAAAGTGATAAGGCAATGCTTTTGTGCCGGGACAAAATTCGCTAATCACACTTCCTTTCATTGCTATCTCATGATACAAGTTTGAATTCTTAGCAGGGTACACAACATCTATCCCACTTCCTAAGACAGCTAGGGTATAGCCGTTTTTCTCAATGGCTGTTCGATGGGCGATGCTGTCAACGCCATAGGCCATACCGCTGACGATTCCAATGTCATTCTGGCACAATTCCTTGACAAATTTCTCTGTAGCCCATTTACCATACGAACTTACCTTTCTTGATCCGACCACAGCTATTGTATTCAGCTTGTTGAGCTTTCCAAAATTGCCCTTAACATATAACAAATAAGGCGCATCCTCAATCCGTCTTAATTTTTCTGGATATTCTTTGTCGAAAATGGTTATTAGTCGGATTGACTCTTTAGCTAAATATTCTTTGCCCTTTTCAAACTCATTCTTTCTAATAAAGTCTGACAATCTATCGTTCTTCTCTTGAACAAATACTTGGTGTTCATTCACGATCTCCAACAAATGGTGAGCACTTTCAATTTCTTTTAAAGACATCTTTTTGTCAATCTCATCAATCATCTTATTGTTAGGACCGTACAACCAATTTAATATCATTAATATTTCTGTAATAGTTTTCATAACCACCTACTTATCAAAACAACAGAGATTCACACATGTCCAGGCGATCTCTGTTCTATTATTAACATACATATATAATATTGTAAAGAAAATTTTATCTACACCTTGTTTCATACTCTTATCCAAAATACTTTGAATTAATGCTTCTGTACTGGATAGCTTCAGCTATATGTGATACGTCGATAGTGTTTTTTTGTTCCAAATCAGCTATTGTTCTTGCCACTTTGATGATTTTGTTGTGTGCTCTCACACTTAATGACAGTCTTTCATAAGCTGAGGCTAGAATTGTCTGGGCTTTGTCTGTTATCTCGCAATACTTATTGATAAGGCTTGGTGTAAGTTGACTGTTTGAATGAATGGGTAGCCCTTGATAGCGTTCTTTTTGAATTTTCCTAGCCAAATTGACTCTTTCTCGAATATCTTGAGACGATTCGGTTTTTGTTTCTGCATTTAACTCACCATATTTTACTGGCGAAGCTTCGATTTGTATATCAATGCGATCCAGCAACGGCCCAGATATTTTGTTCAAATACTTGTCTATTTGTGCTGGTGTACACTTGCATGGCTTTAGGGGGTCTCCGTAATAACCACATGGACAAGGATTCATTGCTGCTACCAGCATAAATTTTGATGGGTATTGCAAAGTTGCGCTTGTCCGTGCTATGGTCACAACTCCATCTTCTAAGGGTTGTCTAAGTACTTCCAACGCACTTTTTGAGTATTCAGGCAACTCATCCAAAAAAAGCACACCGAAATTAGAAAGTGTTATTTCGCCAGGGCTTGGAATTCTGCCCCCTCCCACCAATGCCGTTTTTGAAATGGTATGATGCGGAGAGCGAAAAGGTCTATTCTCAATCAGTCCTCCACCTGTGTTTAGTCCTGCAATACTATAAACTTTTGTGATTTCTAATGCTTCTTCAAAACTCAATTCTGGCAGTATGGATGGTATCCGCTTTGCAATCATTGTTTTACCTGTCCCTGGAGATCCAACAATCAGTATATTGTGACTGCCAGCCGCAGCAACTTCAACCGCCCTCCTAAGTGTTTCTTGACCTTTGACCTCGTCAAAATCCCATTCAGAATAATTGTGTTTGATTTGAGAACCAAACTGTTTGACTTGAACAGGATTTCTAACCACTTCTCCTTTTAGGTGTTTTACAATATCAGAAAGGTGATTGAATGTATATATGTCAATATCACTTACATATCGACATTCTTCAATATTTGCTTCAGGGACAAAAACTTTGCTTATACCAGCGCTTCTCAGTGAAATAACCATAGGCAACACACCATTTACTGGTTTAATGCTTCCGTCCAAGGACAGCTCTCCAATAAAACATGAGTCTTTATCTATGGGCGGGATCTCTGATCCGGAAGACAGGATGCCTAATGCGATGGGCAAGTCTAATTGTGAGCCTTCTTTTTTCACTGATGCGGGTGATAAGTTGACCGTTATTCTTGAAATAGGAAATTTAAATCCAGAATTTACAATTGCTGATCTAACTCTCTCTTTAGATTCCTTAATCGATGTGTCTGGTAATCCTACCATGTTGAAAACCGGCAAGCCATTGGCTAAATCAGTTTCTACTCCTATTTGGTAACCTTCTAATCCAATTAGTACACATGCCTTGACATTTGAAATCATATTATACCTACTTTCACTAATCTCATTGGTGAATTGTCCATTGCTTTATATTGTAGGTGATTTAGTTGATTAATAAAAGAGTTATTTTAATGTTAATTTTTAGTAATATTTGTCTTGTGGGATTGCGTTGTTAAATAATTCTCTTTTACTCCTTCGAACTTTCTGTTATAATAAAAATCATTTATTTCATAATTTTAATTTTTCAGGAGGGAAATATGTCTTATATTCAGAGTGTTCTGGATAAAGCTAAGGCACGAAATGAAAACGAGCCAGAGTTTATCCAAGCTATAGAGGAAATGTTTGAATCCATTGAATCTATTATTGAAGAAAATCCAATGATTGAAAAGAATGGCCTTTTAGAAAGGATGATCGAACCTGATAGACAAATCATTTTTCGCATATCATGGGTAGATGATGCAGGAAAAGTCCAAGTCAATCGTGGCTACCGTGTCCAATTTAACAATGCGATAGGGCCCTATAAAGGTGGTTTGAGATTTCATCCATCTGTCAATCTAAGCATTATGAAGTCATTGGCTTTTGAGCAAGTTTACAAAAATGCGTTAACCGGACTCCCTATTGGTGGTGGAAAAGGAGGGTCTGATTTTGACCCTAAAGACAAATCAGATGCTGAGATCATGAGGTTTTGCCAAGCTTTCATGACTGAGTTGTACCGTTACATTGGCAGAACTCTCGATGTCCCCGCTGGTGATATTGGTGTTGGCATGCGTGAAATTGGTTATATGTTTGGGCAATACAAACGAATACGCCAAAATTTCAAACCCGGTATCTTGACAGGCAAAGATGTAAGCTATGGAGGCTCCTTAGTAAGAAAAGAAGCAACTGGATACGGTGTTGTTTACTATGTTAGAGAAATGCTAAAAGACAATGACCAAAGTTTTGAAGGGAAAAATGTCATCATATCCGGATCTGGTAATGTCGCTATTTATGTATGCGAGAAAGTTCAGGAATATGGTGGTAAAGTGATTGCCATGTGTGACTCTAAGGGATATGTCCAAGATTCGGATGGAATCAATCTTTCAACTATAAAAAAGATCAAGGAAGTGGAGCGTAAAAGAATTAGTGAGTATGTCAAATATCATCCGAGTGCTTCCTACCATGAAGGCCAAAAAGATATTTGGTCTCTTAAATGCGATATCGCCTTGCCTTGTGCCACACAAAATGACATCGACTTTGACTCAGCTGTTCTGTTAAAGAAGAATGGGTGTATTGCTGTTGGAGAGGGCGCGAACATGCCTTGTACTAATAAAGCTATCCGATTCTTTATAGATAATAAGATCATGCTTGCTCCTGCCAAAGCAGCTAACGCTGGCGGCGTTGCAACTTCTGCTTTAGAAATGGCCCAGAACAACATGGGTTTATACTGGTCCTTTGATGAAGTAAATGATAAACTTGACAAGATCATGGTGAATATTTTTAACTCCACAAAAGAAGCTGCTGCTAAATATGGCTTCCCTAAGAACTATGTTTATGGTGCAAACATTTCAAGTTTCTTAAAAATTGCTGATGTCATGTTCAGTCAAGGGATTATTTAGATTTTTACAAAAAAATGAGCTGCCCAATTTCAGAGGGTCAGCTCATTTTTTATAACCAAAAAGCGTTCTCTATATGTTCTATTTGGTTCTCGTTCAAATAAACTTCGATAACATCAAATCGACATGAATGTGAATGAAGCTTTTTATGACTCAAATACGATTGTGCCCCTAGTATTATTTTTCTGATCTTTTTCTTCGTTATAGCTTCTCTTGGAAGACCAAATCGATTGCCTTTCCTTGTTTTTACTTCAATGAAACAAATGGTTTGTTCATCTAAAGCAACAATATCTATCTCAGCTATTCGATTCCTATAATTCTTTTCCAAAATTCGATACCCTTTGGATTCCAAATAAGAAACCACTCTGTCCTCTCCTATCTGTCCTTTTTCTTTGTTGTTCATAGCCATTTTTGTTGCTCGTTATCATCAAGTATTTTTTTTAGAAAGGACTTTCTATGATAAGACGATGTGCCATGGTGCTTAATTGCTTGAATGTGAGCTTTTGTTCCGTATCCTGCATTTTTATCAAAGTGATATACTCCAATTTTTTCATGCAATTGAGCCATCATGTAATCTCTTTCAACTTTTGCTACAATAGAAGCTGCGGCAATGCCATGACTTTTTGCATCTCCTTTTATGACCCCAAGCTGAGGAATAGTCACAGGTAATGTTTCTGCATCTACTAAAAGAAAATCAGGTGTGATAGAATTGCCCTCTTTATCTTCTATGTTTTTTACGGCTCTAATCATTGCCATATGCGTCGCATTTTTGATATTCACTTCATCGATTTCATCTGGAGTTGCGCTTCCAATTCCAATGGCAATTGCCTTTTCCCTTATGATTTCATTTAGCATTTCTCTCTTCTTTTTCGACAGCTTTTTAGAATCATTCACTCCTGATAACTTTAAATCTTTTGGCATTATGATGGCGCAAGCTATCACATCTCCCGCCAAACATCCTCTTCCCACTTCATCAATGCAAGCAATCTTTTCAAAGCCTTTTTTGTATATTTCTCGTTCAATTGTCAGCATTAGTCGGCTTCTCCATTGTTATTCTTCCTATTTTTCCCTTCCTGAAATCATCTAAAATCATTCGGATGGTTCTTTCTTCGTCCAACTGATTACCTTTTGACAGACATCCATTTTTGAGACCCACATGTTCAATCATTTCATCTATAGACCAACTTGGTTGAATTTCATAGGTCTCTTCCAATTGTTTTGGGTATTTTTGCTTCATAAACGAAAGAATATATTGCACGATATCGTTTTTATTCAATATGTCATCCCTGATGGCTCCAGTGGCTGCAAGTCGGTATCCTTGGTCATCTGATTCAATCTTGGGCCATAATATTCCGGGTGTATCTAGCAAATCAATTCCGTCTTTTATTTTAATCCATTGCTTACCTTTTGTGACACCAGGTTTATTACCTGTTACTGTGCTCTTCTTTTTTGCTACATTATTGATGAAAGTTGATTTTCCAGAGTTTGGTATGCCTACAATCATTGCTCGCACTCGTTTACTGACAAAACCTTTCTTCTTATATTTTTCCATTACTTCTTTTGATACGTCTTTTAGCAATGACATAAACTGTGATGGTGAGTAATTCGTTGCAACATATGGTATGCTTTTTTTGTTTTTCCCATTGAAATATTTTACCCATTGCTCTGTTATGATAGGATCTGCTAAATCACTCTTATTCATCAATATCACATGATACTTGTTCCCTATCAATTGATCTATCATTGGATTTCTGCTGCTTAGCGGAATCCTTGCATCTATAACTTCCACCACTATGTCCACAAGTTTAAGGTTGTCACGTATCATTTCATTTGTTTTTTTCATGTGCCCTGGGTACCAATTTATAGCCATACGCTTTTTCCTTTCCAAAAAAATGAGGGCTCTTTGCCCTCATTATCGAAATAACATTTTTTCTTTAACTTTAGCGGCTTTTCCAGTCCTACTTCTAAGATAATGAAGCTTTGCTCTTCTAACTTTACCGCGTCTTGAGACATCAATTCTATCAATTTTGGGGGAATGTAGTGGGAAAGTTCTTTCCACGCCTACACCAGAAGCGATCCTTCTAACTGTAAAAGTCTCTCTCACACTTCCACCTTGCTTCTTGATTACTATACCCTCAAAAATTTGAATTCTCTCTCTGTTACCTTCTTTTACTTGATAATGAACTTTTACCGTATCACCTACGTTAAAGTTTGCTACATCATCTTTAATTTGTTCTCGTTCTAAAGCTGTAATAATATCCATAGTATACCCTCCTTTCATAGTGTTCTTGTAATATTTACAGAGGACCACCGCATACTCCAATGTATTATAGCATAGGGTTATGGGCTGTTCAATAATTATTTTTGAAAAAAAACTCGAGTTCTTCAAATTCCTTTACCAAGTCTGGATGTTGAGTTAAAAGATCAGGCCTGTTTTGAATGGTCAACTCTAAAGACTTGTATCGTTGCCACTTCTCGATCATCTGATGGTTTCCTGATAATAAAACCTCTGGCACAGACATGCCTTCATAAATTCTTGGTCTTGTATATTGCGGATGTTCTAGTAATATATCATAATGCGATTCTGATATCCCAGAGTTCTTGTTCCCTAATACACCTGGAATCATCCTAGAGACCGCATCCACCAGTATTGCTGCTGGTAACTCACCGCCTGTTACAACATAATCCCCAATCGAGATAACTTCATCAACGTAATGGTCAATAATTCTTTGATCTAATCCTTCATAATGACCAGCAATAATCAACAGTTCTTTTTCCAGTGACAACTCTCTTACAATTTTTTGATTCAGTAACTTTCCTGAGGGTGCCATGTAAATAACTTTTACTTCTTCTGACTTGTTGGCTTCGATTGCTCGGTGCATAGGCTCTGGTTTCATCAACATCCCAGGGCCTCCACCAAAAGGGTAATCATCAATTTTTTTATGCTTATCTGTTGTGTAATCTCGAGGGTTTACATAATCTATTTTTAGTAACTCTTTCTCTACTGCTCTGCCAATGATACTCGTCTCCATGACTTTTTCAAGCATCTCGGGTAAAATACTAATTATTTTAAATATCATCCAACAATCCATCCAATAACATAATGATCATTTTTCTTTCGTTCAGGTTTACCTGTTTTACAACCTGTTTAATAGCTGGTATCAACATTCGACTATCATGATTGATTTCGTATACGTCATTTGCTCCTGTTTGAAAGACATCAGTTATTTCTCCAATATGTTTGCCTGTTTCATCAAATACAGCAACACCAATAAGGTCATGAATATAATAAGTATTCTCGGGAAGCTCTTTTTTTTGATTACTATCTATTGTCAGGTAGTTCCCTTTTAATTGCTCTGCATCGCTCATTGACTCATAACCTGCAAATTTCAAATAGACTAGTCCTTTTGAGAACTTGCACGTCTGAATTTCAAGTCTTTCTCCAGTGTCTTCAATAAAGACATGCTCGAGTTCTTGAAACCTATCAAGAGAGTCAGTCAACGAAATACATCTAACTTCACCTTTCAATCCTCTAGTGTTAACTATCTTACCCACTCTGATTCTACTCATATTAATCCTCATAATTGAAGGATTAGCAAAAGCTAATCCTTACTGAATTATTTCGATGATCACTCTTTTGTTGTCTTTAGTAGCTGCTGCTTTTACAAGAGTTCTCAAAGCTTTTGCAATTCTACCTTGCTTGCCAATAATTTTCCCCATGTCATCAGGTGCAACTTTAAGTTCAATAATAAGAGATTGGCTACCTTCTACTTCATTCACACTGACTTCATCCGGATTATCCACTAATGATTTAGCAATGTATGCTACTAGCTCTCCCATTTAATGCACCGCCTTATTTGTTTTCTTCTCTTTTTTCATAGATGCCATTTTTCTTAAAAAGCAGATTCACAACATCTGTTGGTTTGGCTCCATTATTCAACCATTTAACTGCTTTTTCATCATCAATTTTAACTACTTTGGGGTCTGATACTGGATTGTAATAACCAATTTCTTCTATAAATCTACCATCTCGTGGTGCTCTTGCATCCGCAACTACAATTCTATAGAAAGGTTTCTTTTTTGCACCCATTCTTTTGAGTCTGATTTTAACTGCCATACTTTCACCTCCTAATTTAAATTATATATTTTAAGTTGTAAAAACCTAAATACCTCTAAAAGGGTAACCTCATGCCACCTTTTCTTTTCATCATTTTGCTCATTCCACCCATTTGTTTCATCATTTTTTGAGTGTCTTGGAATTGTTTCAACAATCGATTTACTTTTTGAACAGACGTGCCGCTGCCTAACGCGATCCGTTTCCTACGGCTTCCATTTATTATTGACGGGTCTAATCTTTCTTTCTTTGTCATTGACTGAATAATGGCTTTGATATATGTCAATTCTTTCTCATCGATTTTCAAATTCTTAAGTTGCTTTGAGTTAGCGCCTGGTATCATTTCCAACAATTGATCTAACGGGCCGAGGTTTTGCATTTGTTCCATTTGGTCTAGGAAATCATCTAACGTGAATTTTTGACTTCGGAGCTTTTCTTCCATTTCTTTAGCTTTTTCCAAATCAAATGATTCTTGAGCTTTTTCTATTAAGCTCAACACATCGCCCATGCCTAGAATTCGAGATGCCATTCTATCTGGATAAAATGCTTCCAAATCTGTCATCTTTTCACCTGTAGCGACGAATTTTATTGGTTTGTCAGTTACAGCCCTAATCGAAATCGCTGCACCACCCCGTGCATCTCCATCAATCTTAGTCAGGATGACGCCGCTAATCTGCATGCTATCGTTAAAGGTTTCTGCTATTTTTACTGCATCTTGACCAGTCATAGCATCCAAAACAAGGAGTACCTCTCTAGGATTGACACTTGCTTTGATGTCTGTGAGCTCTTCCATTAGCTGTTCATCTATATGTAGCCTGCCTGCTGTATCAATAATAACGACATCATGCCCTTTTCTTTTCGCTTCTTTAAGTCCTTCTTCTGCGATACGCACTGGGTTCTTTTCAATGTCATTCTTAAATACCGGGACATCTATTGATTTTCCTACAACTTCTAACTGTTTTATCGCCGCTGGCCTGTAAACGTCACATGCTACAAGTAAGGGCCTTTTATTTTGTTTTTTGAATTTCAAAGCAAGCTTGCCAGAAGTGGTTGTTTTTCCAGAACCTTGAAGACCACACATCATAATAACCGTTATGTCAGATGAAGCAAATTGTATGGCAGACTCTTTTTCTCCTAAAAGTTTGACCATTTCTTCATTGACGATTTTAACAACCTGCTGACCAGGCGTAAGGCTCTTCATTACTTCCGATCCTAAAGATCTTTCTTTTACCTTTTTAACAAAGTCTTTTACTACCTTGAAATTAACATCAGCTTCAAGAAGTGATAGCCTAATTTCACGCATTGCTGAGTCAATATCTTTCTCTGTCAGCTTGCCTTTTCCTTTTAGCTTGCCTAAAGCATTTTGTAATTTGTCTGATAAACTTTCAAATATCACATCATCACCTACATTGATTCAATAATTTCCAATAAAATGGGCAAAACATCGGCATATTTTTCTGGGTCTTCCGTCATTTTTTCTTTTAACTCTGCAAGCTTTTCTGATGCTGCGCGATTCTTGTTGATTAGCTCCAGTTTTTTTTCAAAATTGTATAAATGATTTTCTGCTCTTTTAAGCAGATCATGCACACCTTGTCTTGACATGCCCAATAGCTCAGATATTTCTCCAAGACTCAAATCCTGGAAATAATACATTTCAATTATTTCTCGATGCCTATTACTCAGCAGATTTCCATAATAGTCCGCGAGCTTACCAACTTCTTCTACTCTTTCTAGCACAAGATCACCTGTAAAGTTTTTAACTTGACACTAAAGTAGTGTAAGCTATTCATCGTCATTTGTCAATAGTCTTCATGAAAAACTATTGATCAAATATAGCTGAAACAAATTCATTTGGATCAAATACTTGTAAATCATCAAGTTTTTCTCCTAATCCAACGTACCTCACTGGTATGCCTAACTCATCTTGAACTGGTATGATAATCCCTCCTTTAGAGGTTCCATCAAGTTTTGTAAGTACGATCCCATCAATGTTTGCAACTTCCTTAAACATCTTAGCTTGGGTAATGCCGTTTTGTCCAGTTGTTGCATCTATCACCAAATAAACTTGTTTCTCTGCTTCTTCATATTCTCTCTTAACGACTCTGAATATTTTGTTCAATTCATTCATTAGATTCTTTTTATTGTGTAGTCGCCCTGCCGTGTCACAAATCAAAACATCTTTTTTCCTAGCTTTTGCTGATTGAATCGCGTCAAATATAACTGCAGCTGGATCACTTCCCTCTTGGCTTGAGATCAGATCAACTCCTGCTCTTTCACACCAAATTTGCAACTGCTCTGTAGCCGCTGCCCTAAATGTATCACCTGCAGCAACAAGAACATCATGTCCCATCTGTTTGTAACGATTAGCTAATTTGCCTATGGTGGTTGTCTTTCCTACACCATTTACCCCAACGATCAACAAAACAAGTGGTGTTTTTATTTGACCTTCGTCAAAGGCAGTTGTCTGCGTTATATTATTTTTAATTATCTCTTTCAACTTATCTACAATTTGTTGTGGTTCTTTTAGTTTGTCTTGGCTCGTTGAAAGCCTCAGCTGTTCCATAATAGCCATAGTTGAAGATACTCCTATGTCCGAACCAATCAAAACATCTTCAAGATCTTCAAAAAGTTCCTCATCTACTTTTTTATGCAACGCAACCAAATGGTTTAACTTATTAGATAGATCATTCTTTGTTTTTGCTAATCCTTCAGTAAATTTTTTGAAAATATTAAGTCCCATAATGCCTCCTATGAACTATAGTCTGATAGCTGTATCGCTATTAATTTTGTTACACCAAGCTCCTCCATTGTGGCTCCATATAATGTGTCTACATATTCCATGGTTCCTTTTCGATGTGTGATGACTAGAAATTGCGTCTCTTTAGAAAAGTCCTTTAAATAACGCGCGAAACGGTGAACATTCGCATCATCTAGAGCAGCCTCTATTTCATCTAAAATGCAAAATGGTGTCGGATTCGTCTTTAAGATGGCAAACAATAGCGCAATCGCTGTCAATGCTTTCTCCCCTCCAGACAACAATGATATTTTGTTAAGGGCTTTCCCAGGAGGTTGAGCGTAAATCTCTATGTCGCTATTTAAAGCATCTTGTTCATCCGTTAGCACAATATCAGCTTTTCCTCCATTAAACAGATTAAGAAACACATTCTTAAAATGGTGCCGTATTTTTTGATATTCTTCTTCGAACTGTTTTTTCATTTTAACCGTCAGATCTTTAATGATGCCTTCTAGCTTAGCTTTTGCCTCATTCAAGTCATTACTTTGATTGGTTAAAAACATAAACCTTTCGTTTACTTGACGGTATTCCTCAATAGCGTTTAAGTTGATGTCTCCCAACACTTTAATCTTTCTTTTAATCTCTTTCACATCATTGTTTAATTTGTTTAGGCTAATGCTATCATCTCTAAAGTCTAAACTCATTGCATAGTTTGTCTCATATTCTTCCCAAATGCCCTCTGTCAAGCTTAATAGTTTGCTTTCAGCTGATTCAATTTTTAGAATGATTCTGTTGATCTCAGTATCCAGCTCACCTATCATTCTGTTTGAATTGTTTATCTGTTTTTGATAATCATATATCTTCTCTTGTTTTTCTGCTTGTATATGATTAAAGTGGTTCAACTCTGTTTTGTGCTCTGTCATCTTAAGTGTGAGGCGTTCATTTTCGATATTCAGCCTTTGAATTTCTGTTTCGATACTCGCTATTGTTTCTGACAAATCTTCTTTTTGTTTATTGTTCTCATCTATCCGCATATTTTGTTCATGTATCGCTCTTTCTTTGCTTGCTATTTCATTTTTGACAGTCAATATTCTATTTGCTCTCTCTGATATCTCGATTCTCTTATCAGATACTTTTTGTTTAAGCGTTTCTATTTCTTCTTGGATGTTCTTGTAATGACTGTTTTTGTCATCCAAATCCTGTTCTTGTCGTTTGATTTTTATATGCAAATGTTTGAGATCTTCTTCTATGGCTTCTTTTTCACTTTTGTAGCGTCTATTCTCTGTGTTGAGATAATCGATGTTTTCTTTAAGCTTCAGTTGGTTTTTTTTGATCTGAGCTATCTCTTCTTCTTTATGTTTGATGGTAGACGTGAGCTCAACTGTAGTTTTTTCAATCTGGCTGCATTTTGTCTTTATAATTTCAATCTCTTTGGTGCATTTGTCTCGTGAATCGCGATGCTGTTTTTTTTCAAGTTGACACGATGATAACTCTTTGTTATATTGATTCAACTCCGCTTCAATCTCTCGGATTTCTTTATTTCTATTCAGCAAGTTATTTCCGCTTTTTCTTATCGTTCCTCCAGTTATTGCTCCTCCAGTATTGATTACTTCCCCTTCCAAGGTAACAATTTTCGCACTGTAATTAATCACTTTAGAGATACTTAGTGCATTATGAATGTTATCTGCCAAAATAACACGACCAAGTAAAAAATCTATGATGTTTGAGTAAGAGTGATCATATTTAAGATAAGTGTTCAATGTGCCTAAACACCCCTTCACATTTAGTGCTTTCTTCTCTTTGATCGTCAATCCTCTGGCTTTGATAGTATCTAAAGGCAACAACGTAACACGACCAATATTTTTACTCTTTAGAAACTCGATGACTTTTCCTGCCTGTTTTTCATTTTTTATGACAACAAATTGTAAAGCACTCCCAAGAGCAACTTTAAGTGATTTTTCGTAATCAGAGTCTGTTTCAATCAGTTCAGCTACAACACCAACCACACTCTTTTTCAGTGACTCAACTCTCTTTGATGCCACCATTAGATCTTGTACACTTTTAAAGTAGCCACCGTATTCATCTTGTAGCCTCATCACAAAATCTTTCCGTGAGGAACTTTGATTGATTTTATATTCAATCTTTTTTGATTCTTGATCAGCATTGCTCATTAAAATTTCAACTTGACGAAATTTGTCACGCATCTTTTCTAAACATACTTTATTGCTCTCTAAAGCTTCAGTGGACGCCGTTCTTTGTTTAGCCATCTGGTTGATTTGTATGGACGTTTTTTCAGAAATCTCATCGATTTCCCTTTTTTCTTGTGCTAAATCAAATTTTCGTTGCTCTACATTCTCCAGTAGGGCATCTAGAGTATTGAGTCTGCTTTTCAGCTCTGTTTGTTGATTATATCCTACATATATTTCATTCTTTTCTTCATCTATCCTAATCAAGTTATGACTAGATGATTCTAAAAAAGCATTTAACTCTTTGTTATACTTTTCTAGCTCCAAAGTGGCTCTATCAATAGATTGTTGTATCCTGCTTGCTTCTACTTTGAATTTGTCGCATTCTGAGTTTAATTCACCAATCAAATTTTCTGAGATTCTTATGTTTTCATTGATGCGTTCTTGTTCCTTGCCGTAGAAAATGATCTTTTCATCAAATACATTCAGCTGGCTTTTATTGTCAAAAAAATCAGATTGAATATTATTAAGTTTCTCTTCTAGGTTCTTCTTTTCTACTTCTGCTCCCTTGAGGGCCTCAATCAATTCTTCAAAGCCTGCATTGTTCTTCTTTAAGACTTTTTTTTCATTCTCTAATTCTCTTTGTTTCATTTCCAATTGGTTCTGTAAACTGTCCAGAAACACTTTCGATTTTTCGTACTCTCTTGAAAAAAGATTGAGTTCTCTATTTTTCAAATCACTTTTATAGTTTAAGTACAATTGGGCACACTCTTTCTGCTTTTTTAATGGTCCTATCCGATAAGCTATTTCCTGAATAATGTCTTCCAATCGGTCTATATTTTCCTTTGTCTTTTCCAGTTTTTTTATTGCTTCATCTTTTCTGGTCTTGTATTTTACAATACCTGCTGCCTCTTCAATCACCTTTCTTCTGATCTCTGATTTGACACTGATGATATCTTCTACCCTTCCTTGGCCAATAATAGAGTAGCCATCTATCCCTATTCCTGTGTCCATAAACAGCTCTTTGATTTCTTTTAGACGCACACCTTTGTTATTCAGTAAATATTCACTTTCTCCACTCCGATAAAGCCTCCTTTTTACACTTACTTCTGTGTACGGCAGGGCCAATCGATTGCTTGAATTGTCAAATATTAAATCCACTTCTGCATACCCAAGTGGTTTTCTTGTTTCTGTACCTGCAAAAATGACATCTTCCATTTTTGATCCTCTTAATGTTTTAGGGCTTTGTTCTCCCATAACCCATTTAAAAGCATCTGAGATGTTGCTTTTGCCACTTCCATTTGGTCCAACGACTGCAGTCAACTCTGAGTTGATTTTGACAACTGTTTTTTCTGGAAATGATTTGAATCCGTTGATAACTATTTCTTTTAGATGCATTTCTAGTCTCCTTGCTTGATTCTCACACATCTTTCATCCACACGGCTGCATTTTTCTCGTAAAAAGTATTCATCAATTCAGTTTCATATAAAAGATATGTCTCGTTGTCTGTTTTGATGCTTATCATCCCATCCAAAGCGCTATTATTCAGTATAAATGCAATCCGTTTAATATTTAAGTGTTTTTTAAGCAAAATCAACCCATTCTTTTTTTGACCTGCTATTATATTGTATAGACTCTCGTTACAAGAAATAGACCAACTCTCATTTGAGGCTGATTTCATTCGATGTACAAGTGCCGTCACATAAATATTGGTTAATACCATTTGCTTAAAAGCTGGATGAAAAGGACCTGCTATTACAGCTTTATCATAATTGATTTCCTCGGTTGGTTGCAACCCCATTCGTATCACTTCTACTCCATGATATCGATACATACAATAAAGAACGGCAACTTGCTTGATGCTTTCTTCCAAAGATAACGGATTAAAATCTTTGTTTGCGTGAAGTGTTTCAAACATAGTGTCTTTTAGTACTAATGTTGGATAAATTCTTGTTATCTCAGGTCTTAGCTTTATAGAGTCCCTTACCGTCTGAATGTCTTTGTTGAAATTGCTTCCATATAAGCCAGGCATCACTTGGTGCCCAAGTCTAAGCCCGTTTTCTCTTATCATGATGGATGCCCGAATAATGTCTTGATAGGTGTGTCCGCGATTGATTAGTTTTAGCACATTATCATTTGTTGATTGCACACCTATCTCAACTGTGTCTACGTAATAATCTTTTAATTCTCTGATAATTTCACTATCTACAGCGTCCGGTCTCGTTGATATCCTAAATTGTTTAATTTGGTTATTCTCTTTCAATTCTTTGGCAAATTTCAATAACTCAACTCTTAAGCTTGGTTCAATTGCTGTAAAGCTACCACCATAATATGCCAGCTCCAATTCCTTTCCTATATTGTACGGAGCATTGATTTTTTCTCCTGTTTCCCTTTTAATTCTGTCTACAGATAAATCATCATAACAATTCGTTATTCTTTTTTGATTGCAAAAAAAACAATCATTTGGGCACCCTCTGTGTGGAACAAAAATAGGAATGATCCTTCTCTTAGAACTCACTTATGCTCCCCCTATTAATTAACGCCGACTTTGCCGCTTCTTGTTCGGAAGCTTTCTTGGTCTTTCCTACACCTTTTCCTATAACCTTTTTATCGAGATATGCCTTGACATAGAACTTCTTGTCATGATCCGGTCCCTCTTCTTTATAAACATTATAGCGGATCCTATGTTCCGAATTCTCTTTTTGAACAATTTCTTGTAACCTAGTTTTAAAATCTAGATTCAATCGTCCTTTTTCTGCCATTCCAATATAATCCTGAAACATCCATAAAAATACTTCCTTAACTTGATCAAAGCCACTATCAAGATACACAGCGGCAATCAATGCTTCAACAGCATCGGCAAGTATTGATTTTCTAGTTCTTCCACCTGTTGCTTCTTCTCCTTTTCCCAAAACGAGGCGATCTCCAAGTTTCAGTTTTATTGCGATATCATACAATACTTCTTCACACACAACTTTGGATCTTAACCGTGTAAGTCTTCCTTCCGGATAATCTGGAAACGTCATAAACAAATAATGACTTATCATTATTTCTAAAACCGCGTCACCTAAAAACTCCAATCGTTCATTGTTCACATATTCCCCTTCATTCTCATTTGAAAACGAACTATGTGTCAATGCTTGAGCCAATAACTGTGTATTTTTGAATTTATAGTTGATGAGTTGCTCTTCATCATATTTTTGTGACATATTTACCTCCGAAACAAACACGGATGAAACATTAAAACCATTTAATATCTCATCACTATTTGTCTATACTCAATAAAAGTCCTGAATATCAGGACTTTAGTCAATTTTATTCTCAATGTACTCGATTGCATCTCTTACGGTTTTGATTTTTTCCGCATCTTCGTCATCTATCTCGATGCCGTATTCATCTTCCATCCCCATTATAAGTTCCACCAGTGCGATGGAATCCGCTTCTAAATCTTCAATAAACAGAGTATCCATTGTAATGACTGTGTTTTCTTCTAGATTTAACCGTTCTATGATTAGTTTTTTAATTGTTTCAAACATTAGTTGTTCTCACCTCCTAGTCGAATTTGGCTCCTAATAACCTCATTAACCTTATTGTCTACAAATATTTTTGCTTGCCTAATTGCATTCATGATTGCTATATCATTTGAACTTCCATGTGCCTTAATAATCGGTTTTTGAATCCCAAGCAGTGGTGCACCGCCATATTCTGTGTAGTCAAATTTATCTCTTAATGACTTGACTGAATCTTTAATTAGCAAGCCTCCAATTTTGCCTTTTGTGGTTTTTAATAACTCTTGCTTAATCTGCTTCATAACTTCATGCATCACACCTTCAGTTAGTTTCAAAATAACATTCCCCACAAAACCATCACATAGCAAAATATCTGCTTCATTTAAAAGTATGTCTCTTGCCTCCACGCTTCCAATAAAATTCAAATCGGAATTTTCTAGCAAGGCAGTCGTATCTATCACTAGCTTATTCCCTTTGCCTGCTTCAGTTCCTATATTCACAATCCCAACACGCGGAGAGTGTATGTTAAGAACCTTCTCCATATACACTTGTCCCATCATAGCAAACTGTTTCAAAAATATAGGTTTGCAATCCACATTAGCTCCCGCATCCATTAGCAAACTAAACCTGTCCCCATTTGGAAACAAAGGCGCCAAGCAAGGCCTTTCTATACCTTCCAGTCTTCCTACAATAAATAGTCCTCCACTAAGTAATGCTCCTGTACTCCCCGCTGAAACCAAAGCGTCTCCATCACCAGACTTTAGTGCATTCATTGCTTTTACTATAGAGGAGTCTTTCTTGGTTCTTATTGCTTTTACAGGTTTATCTTCGTTTGTGATAATTTCCTCGGCAGGCACAATATCTATTTTTCTTAAGACAGTTGAGTCCTTCGTCAAATAATGCTTGATTTCAGATTCTTTACCAACCAATGTAATATCAACGTCAAATTTTTGTATTGCCAAGCATGAGCCTTTAACGATTTCAGATGGCGCATTATCTCCACCCATTGCATCTACTATTACTCTCATTCTTCACCTCTGCCTTTTTCTCAGTTTTTAGTATACCTTAGTCCCTATAAGTTTGCAACAAAAATGAAGATAGTGTCTTAACACTATCTTCATCTTAATTATACGCTCAAAACTTCTTTCCCATCATAGTATCCGCATTCTCTACAGACTCTGTGAGGAAGCTTCATTTCATGACATTGTGGACAAGCTACAAACCCAGTGACTTTCACTCTTTCTTTTGTGGTTCGTCTCTTGTCTCTTCTTGCTTTTGAGACTTTTCTTTTTGGTACTGCCATATGAATTACACCTCCTTATCTAATAGTTTTATCAACTCTTGAAAACGCGGATCTACCTTGTTTTCGTCACAATTACAAATCTCGTGATTTTTATTGGAACCACATTTGGTACAAATGCCTTTACACTCTTCATGGCACAAAACTTTAATTGGCTTCGTTAAATAAATCATTTCGCTTATTGCATCGTTAAGATTGATAGTGTCTTGTTTCATGTTCACTGTTAAAGCATCGTCATCTTCTATATCGATGGCAACTTCAAAAGCTGTATTGACCATATGGACAAAAGGCTTGTTGCATCGCGCGCAATTTTCTTCATACTTATAGGTCATCGCTACATTTGCAAATAGATTACCATCAACTTTTGAAACCAGAACATCACATGTTACATCATCTGTCAAAACAATGGATTTGTCTACTTCAACTTTCGTTTTGTCAACAACAAATCGATAATCGCAAGTTAATTCTTTTGAATCTAAAAAACTCGTTAAATCTAATATCACTTTTTCACCTCAAGATTGCAAAGAAAATTATATGTAAATATCAAGCTTTTGTCAAGCTATTTAACTAATAATTCAGTATCTCTTGCAATCATCAATTCTTCGTTTGTTGGAATTACAAAAACTTCAACCTTTGAATCATCTTTCGAAATTAATGCTTCTTTGCCTCTAACGTTGTTCTTTTCTTTATCAATTTCTATACCCATGAATTCCAAGCCTTCACAGATTTTTTCTCGAGCACTTATTGAATTTTCTCCCAAGCCAGCAGTAAATATGACAACATCTAATCCTCCCATTGCCGCTGCGTAGCTACCAATGTATTTTTTAACAATGTAATAATATTTTTCCAACGCTAAAACCGCTCGTTTATTTCCTTTTTCTGCTGCTTCTTCAATATCTCTGAAGTCACTGCTAACACCTGACAAACCTAATACACCTGACTCTTTGTTGATTAGATTATTCACACCTTCTATAGTTAGTTTCTTCTTTTCCATCAAAAAAGTAATGATAGCAGGATCCATGGAGCCACTCCTCGTCCCCATTGCCAATCCTTCTAATGGCGTTAAACCCATACTTGTATCAATAGATACGCCATCTTTAATAGCCGCTAGACTCGCGCCATTTCCTAAGTGGCAAGTGACTATTTTTAAGTCTTTGATGTCTTTCCCTGTTATTTCGCCTACTCTTTGGGAAACATATTTATGAGAGGTTCCGTGAAATCCATATTTTCTTATTCCGAGTTCTTTATACAGCTCGTATGGCAGTGGGTAAATAAAAGAATACTCTGGCATTGTTTGATGGAAAGCTGTATCGAAAACACCCACCATAGGAACACCTGGCATCAACTCTTGACAAGCTTTTATTCCTATTATGTTTGGTGGATTGTGAAGAGGTGCCAACTCTATACAATCTTCCATGGCTTGTACGACTTCCTCTGTGATAATAACCGATCCCGAAAATTTTTCTCCTCCGTGAACCACTCTATGTCCAACGGCTTGAATTTCTTTCAAAGACTTAATAGCACCAATTTCTTTATCAACAATTGTATCTAAAACCAACCTGATGGCTTCCTTATGATTGGGCATTGGCTCTTCGATTACTACTTTTTCTTTTCCAGTTGTTTCATGTTTAATTCGACTTCCCTCAATTCCGATTCTTTCTGCAAGCCCAATAGCTAAAACAGATTCTTTTTCCATATCAAGTAATTGATACTTGAGTGATGAGCTTCCACAATTGATTACTAATATGTTCATCGCATGCTCCTCCTTAAATAATTGTTATAACTGACTGTTATATAGTAATATAATTCTGTTAATAAATCAACATTAATAGTTTGTTCTGTTTTCTCTTTTATTATATACTATCATGTAGGTGATGAATATGAAAAACGTGGCAATTATTGCAGAATTCAATCCTTTTCACAACGGACATTCCTACATGATTGAACAATTAAAAGCACAAAAGAATCCTGACTGCATTGTCATTGTCATGAGTGGCAATTTTGTACAAAGAGGCGATCTCGCCATCATTGATAAATGGCGGCGTGCTTTCTGTGCCATTCAAGCTGGTGCAAACCTAGTCATAGAACTGCCTGCTCCTTTTGCCAATCAAAATGCACAAATGTTTTCAGAAGGTGCTTTTGGGATTCTATCCAAACTAAATATTGACCATCTTTGCTTTGGAACAGAATCCAGTGATTTGTCGTCAATCATACGGACAGCCAAAATGATAAATTGCGAATCTAAAGAACAGAGCGATCATCTAAACTACTTGTTAAAAAAAGGTCATTCCTATCCAAAGGCTTTGGCGACTGTATTTGGTGACTTAGCTGAGGATGTCTTGACAAAGCCTAATAACACTTTGGCTGTTGAATACTTAAAAGCAATGACAAAATTCTCCCCAGAAATGAAACCTTACAATATTCACAGAATTGGAGCCGACTACCATTCAAAACATGTTCGTGAGAATTTTTCAAGTGCAACTGCAATAAGAGCTTCTTGCTTCAGCGGTGAGCTTAAAAATATTGCTGGAAATGTCCCGTCGTACTCATTTGATGTTTTGAAAGATTTTTTTTCCATCTATGCTAAGTTCAATTCTTTCGATCATTTATTTAACGCACTCAAATACCGAATTCTTACAGCTACTCCGGAAGAATTGTCTCATATTTATGATGTGACTGAAGGAATTGAAAATCGTTTGATTAAGTTAATTTCCTCCCATACATCTCTAAATGGTTTTCTTTCTGCTCTGAAAACTAAGCGCTACACTCATTTGCGCTTGAGAAGGATACTCTTGAATACCTTGTTGTTGTTGAACCAAGAAACATTCAATACATTGGATCCTACAGAAATTCAGCATGCGAAAATCTTGGCATTTGACCAAGCTGGAAGGTCTTTCATAAAAGAAAATCGCAACCAAATTTACTTTATCTCAAAGCAATCAGATTATAAGCATTTCAAGCCAACAAGGACAGATGCCTTTATTCGTGATTTTACTAATTTCTCGTCGAGGCTATATTATTTTGCGCTAAACTCCAACTCTATCAATCAAGAATTAATTATAAACCCTTATATGAAAAAAGATGGTTTTTGACCATCTTTACATGTTGTTTAGTTCTTCTCTGTTCTCTACCAGCTGTTTAAGCATGGACTCCATCCCTTCTTGAGTCCTTTCAAATAGTCGATCACAATACGAAAGTGTTTCCGTCTTTATTTCGAAGGCGGTTTGTCTGGCTTTGTCTTCTATTTCCTTAGCCCGTTGCTCTGCCAGCTTTGTTAGTTCATGATCATCAATCAGCAACTCCTGACGATGCATGGCATCATTGATAATCTTTGACGCTTCCGATTGCGTTTCTGATAAAATCCTTTGCCGTTCTTCTTTAATCCATGAAGCTTGTTTGATTTCATCTGGTAATTTGATTCTCATGTCTGTAATCAATTCAAGCACTTCTTCTTTGTCTACCAATACTTTGTTGGACATGGGAAGCTTCGAGGCTTCTTCCACGATGTCTTCAATCCTTTCAAGCAATTCCAATATTTCCACTTCATACCTCCTTGAATTTATTGATTAAAGCTTCCTCAACTACTTTTGGTACAAGTTGTGTTAGCTCGCCTTGTAATTTTGCAATTTCCTTGACTATGCTCGAACTTATAAATGAATAGTTCGGCGATGATACCATAAATAACGTTTCAAGATCACTATGTAGCAAGTTGTTCATTGCTGCAACTTTCAATTCATACTCATAATCTGAAACTGCCCTTAACCCTCTAATAATAACATCTATATGATTCTTTTTTGCATATTCCACCAACATCCCTGTAGCTAGATCGACCGTAACATTCTCAAGGTTATAAGTAACTCTTTCAACTAAGTCTCTTCTTTCTTCAGCACAAAACACATGGTTCTTCGATTTGTTGTCAAATACGACCACTAAAACTTCATCAAATTTTTTTGAACACCGATAAATAATATCAAGATGACCCTTTGTGATCGGATCAAAGCTTCCCGAATACATTACTCTCATCTATTCATCCCTCTGAACAATCATAATCTTTACTCTGCCATAATTCTTATTTTTAACAAGATTTGCCTCTACTCTTGAGAACTGACTCGTTTGATCTAAGTCCATCTCAACAATTACTTTCCCACCTTTATAAAGAAGTCTGTATTCAAAAATTTTATCTAGAATATCGTCCACCTCATAGTCATGATAGGGAGGATCTATATAAATATAATGAAATTGAGTGTTGGAACGGTTAAATACTTTTAATGCTTGATCATACTCCATATTAAGTATGTGTGCATGATTAGTGAATCGACATTTTTCAATATTCTTTTTTATTAACACGTATGCATTTCTATTGTTTTCAACAAAATATGCCTCGCTAGCGCCTCTACTTATAAACTCCAAACCAATACTACCCGTCCCCGCAAACAAGTCTAGTACACATGATTTATTTGTAATAGGCTGGATCATATTAAATACTGATTCTTTGACCTTGTCTGTAGTTGGCCGCGTTTCCTGATTCTTAGGTGCAAACAATTTTGTGCCTCGTGCAGTGCCTGATATGATTCGCATTAAATCTCCTTTAAAGCTTATTATATATGATAAGTCATCAATTTAAAATGATTTTTTTACTTTCAAGAAATGTCTCTACGTAAGATTTGATCGTTGCATAGCTGTCATTTTTAAGGTTTGGGTCCTCGCGCATGATTTTTTCTGCTTCTAACCTAACCGTTCGAATCATTTTTGTATGGTTGAAAGTGTCTACGTGCCTAAGGGTTATTTCACCATGTTGTCTGAGGCCTAGAAACTCTCCTGGTCCACGAATTTCTAGATCTCTTTGTGCGATCTGAAAACCATCATTCGTTTCTGTCAAAGTTGTTAATCTTTCAAGCGTCTGGCTTTGATTAGATTCCGTAAGCAAAAAACAATAAGATTTCTCAGAGCCTCTTCCAACACGACCTCTAAGTTGATGTAACTGCGATAGGCCAAATCTTTCGGCACCTTCTATGACCATCACGGTGGCATTTGGAACATTAACACCCACTTCTATAACTGTAGTCGCTACAAGCACATCGATATTACCTTTAGAAAATTCTGCAAATATATGTTCTTTTTCTGAATTGGTCTGCTTGCCATGAATCATTTCAACATTAAACTTATCAAACATTCCTGTTAAACGATTATGTACAAATTCGACTGACACCAAATCATTTTCGTTCTCAAAAATAGATGGTGTTACAAAATAGGCTTGTTTGCCTTTAGTGATTTGTTGCTTTATCCATTCAATCAAGTCATCATAGCGATCATAGGAAAGCAATTTTGTTGTGATGTCTTTTCTTCCAGGTGGTTTTTGTCGAATAGTTGAAATATCTAAATCTCCATATAGAATCAACGACAATGTTCTAGGTATCGGCGTGGCACTCATCACCAAAACATCCGGATATGTTCCTTTGCCTACTAAAACAGCCCTTTGCTTGACACCGAATCTATGCTGTTCATCTGTAATCACTAAATTGAGATTATTAAAACTAACTGTTTCCTGCAACAAAGCATGTGTCCCAATAACAAAATCTACTTCTCCTTCAGCTATTGACTTTTTTATAGCTTTCTTTTCCTTTTCTTTTAAGCTTCCAATCAACAAAGCTGTTCTTATTCCAGCCTTAGAAAAAAGTTCGTTAAAAGTCGCATAGTGTTGTCGAGCAAGAATTTCTGTCGGAACCATCATAGCTGTTTGTTGCTTGTTTTTCCAAGCCAAATAGAGTGCAAAGAAGGCCGTGACCGTTTTTCCACTTCCAACATCTCCTTGAATGATTCGATTCATTGCACTTTTTGAAGCCATATCTTCTGCTATCTCTCTCATGCTATTTTTTTGATCATTTGTTAACTCAAATAGCAACCATCTGCTAAAAGACGCAATATCTCCATCCTCACATTTGAATGAAAATCCATTAATGCTTTGTGAGTTGGCTTTAATTGCTGCAAATCCAAGTTGCATGATTAGTAGTTCTTCAAAAGCAAGTGTTATTTTAGCTCTAAAGTAATGGTTTTCAGTTTTTGGATAATGCATCCAATAGACAGCGTCCCTCTTTCGGAGTAGTTTGTATTTCTTTCGCAACTCCAAAGGTATGATGTCTTCAATTTGATTGCTGTAGTTCTCAAAAAAACTCTTCATTACTTTTTTTAATAAATTGTTATGCACTCCTTTTGCAACGCGATAAACAGGAGTGAAGGTTCTGTCATCTGTCCTGTTGTCCACCTGTATTTCCGGGTTGACCAAATAGAGTTTGCCGTTAAAAACCTTCATGCTTCCAAATAGCTTGGCATCCTCTTTTTTTCTAAGCTGATGGATGATATAAGGTTGGTTAAACCAAATCATTTCAATTCTTCCAGTTTCATCTTGTCCCGTAATCGTCAAGATCGTCTTATTGTTAATAAACTTTCTCTTTAAGGTTCCGTGGTCAAATTTAACTGATATAAGAGATTTCTGATTGACAACCAATTCATTAATAGGAACAATATTTTTTTTATCTTCATATCGAAATGGATAATAGTTTATCAGTTCAAACGGTGTGAAGATTGATAGTTTATTCAGTTTAGTTTTTGTTTTAGGACCGACACCTGGTATGTCTAATAGGTCTACCTTCATTTTCACCTCAAATTAAACAGCATTACACCTCCACTATTTCTATCAAGTGTCTGGCATAATGCTTTTGTTTATTCAACAGATATGATGTAATAATATAAAGGCTGCCCCCCATAAATAATTTCCACATCACAATCTGTGTATGTTTTTATGATGGCTGCTTCCATTTCTAATGCGTCTGTTTCATCAACATCTTCCCCATATATAATCGTTATTAGGCTATCTTCCTCACCAACCATTGATTGAATCAACTCAGTAGTTTGTAAAGCAACGTCCTCACCGTTTGCTACAATATCTCCGTCAAACAATGCGATAATATTTCCTTTTTTAATGTCTTTTTCATTTATATGCGTATCTCGTACGGCGAAAGTGACCTGTCCAGTTTTAACTTTTTTGATCGCATCAATCATTGCCTCCTCATTGTCTTTTAACTCAGCTGATTCATCATATGATAACATAGCTGATATTCCTTGAGGCACTGTCTTTGTGGGAATCACAACAAGGTTCTTGTCTGAGATTTCTTTCGCTTGATTTGCTGCTAAAATAATGTTGCTATTATTTGGTAGTATGAAAATATTATCCGAGTTCACAGAATTGACAGCATTTAGTATGTCTTCTGTGCTTGGATTCATCGTTTGTCCTCCAGTGATAACAACATCGACTCCCAAATCTTCGAATATTTTCTTGATCCCATCTCCCATTCCTATAGCAATAAAAGTATTTTTTTTGAAATCTTTCTTTGGGGGATTCTTCTGTTGCTCTCTGAACTGTTGACGCATGTTATCTATCTTAATGTTTATGAGCTCTCCAAACTTGCCGGCTTGATCCAACACATACCCAGGCTCATTTGTGTGCATGTGAACCTTAATAAGGTCCTCATTTTTGATGCAGACTATAGAATCACCTTTGTTCTCAATGATTCTTAGAAAATCTTCTTGAGAAATCTGGGCATTATTAATGATGAATTCTGTGCAATAAGCAAATATAATGTCTTCTTCTCTCGAGAACAATTCCAATTCATCTTGAGTGTCACGTATTTCCTTAACTTCAATCTCAAGGTCCTCAAGTTTTTCTCCTTTGAGATAATGCAAAGCTCCCTCAAGTAGAAAAACATATCCTTGTCCTCCGGCATCAACCACACCTGCTTGTTTTAATACATCCAACATCTCAGGTGTTCTTCTTAAAGCATCTTTAGCTTGTTCAATCACTATATCGAAAAATACGATGAAATCATCGGTTTCTGAACAAATAACGACTGCTTTTTCGGCTGATTCTCTAGCAACCGTTAGAATAGTCCCTTCTACTGGTTTCATAACCGCATTATATGCCGTGTCTGAAGCTAATTTAAGAGCATTGGCAATAATTTGAGTGCTGATTTGTTTATGGTTTTTCAATCCTTCCGCAAACCCACGCAGAAGCTGTGACAATATGACGCCTGAGTTCCCTCGTGCTCCTAACAAAGAACCATTGGCTGCTGCTTTAGCCACAGAGCTGACATCAGAGTAATTTGTATTTGCGATTTCTTTAACTGCTGACTGTATGGTTAAATTCATATTCGTGCCTGTATCGCCATCTGGAACTGGAAATACATTTAATGCATCAACTATGTTTTTATTTCTTTCAAGGTTAGCAGCCATTGTAAGTATCAGCTCTTTTATAGCCACACTATCAATACTGGTAATATTCATTTTGTCCTCCTATGCATTTACTGAACCCGAACTCCTTGAACATGCACGTTAACATTGATCACTTCTAATCCGGTAAATTTTTCTAAACTGTATTTAACCTTTGCAATTATGTTTTCAGCTACTGTGGAAATTCTGACTCCAAATTGAATAATCACAAACAGATCAACTACCACTTTGTTTTCTTTTATTGTTACTTTAACCCCTTTTGTTAGGTGTTCTTTTCGTGCCAGTTCAAAAAAACCTTCAGTCGCACTCTTAGCTGCCATGCCAACAATACCATAACATTCTATGGCTGCTAGCCCTGCTAATGTGGCAACAACTTGTTCGTCAATATTGATTGTACCATTATTACTCGTAATTTTTACTGACATTCAAATTCCTCCATTATTATTATCTACAAAGTTAATTATACTAAGATAAAATAGTTATTGCAATAAATACTTTTAAGTGTTAAAATATAACAGTTGATTTAGAGATAGTAAAAACAAAGAATAATTTAGACTGATAGGAGGTGTTATGATGGCTAGAGGTTGTGAAATATGTGGTAAGGGTAATATGTCAGGTCACAATATAACTCACTCTGATAAAAAAATCAAACGGATTTGGAAACCTAATCTGCGAAGAATCAAGATTATGGTTGATGGTTCGGCTGTAAGAAAAGATGTTTGTACAAGATGCATCCGTTCTGGGAAAATCGAAAGAGCTATGTAGTAATGAGCTCCAAAAATTGCAATCATTTTGTTTTAGAAGGCCTCTCCTTTTATAGGTAGAGGCCTTTAAAATATCTAAAATTCAGCGTTTTTAGGTGTTCTTGGAAACGGAATAACATCTCTAATATTGGCTATCCCAGTCAGATACATAATCAATCTTTCAAAACCTAATCCATATCCTGCATGTTTCACACACCCATATTTTCTCAACTCTAAAAACCACCATAATTCTTCTTCCGGTATGTTAAGATCTCGCATTCGCTCTAGAAGCTGATCATATCTTTCTTCTCTTTGACTCCCACCAATAATTTCCCCTACTCCTGGCGCTAGCAAGTCCATCGCAGCAACCGTCTTCTTGTCTTCATTTTCCCTCATGTAAAATGCTTTTATTTCTTTTGGGTAATCCGTTACGAATACCGGCTTGCTAAATACATTCTCTGTTAAATATCTTTCATGTTCAGTTTGTAGATCCACTCCCCAACTGACAGGATAGTTGAAAGTTTCTCCACATTCTTCAAGTATTCTTATAGCTTCTGTATACGTGATCCTTTTAAAATCAGATTGAACCACGTTATTAAGGCGATCAATCAGCCCTTTGTCGACAAAACTGTTAAAAAACTCGATTTCTGCAAGGTTTTCTTGCATGACATAACGAATGATATATTTAATCATTTCTTCAGCTGTGTCCATGTTGCCGTTTATATCTGTAAAAGACATTTCCGGCTCAATCATCCAAAATTCTGCCGCATGTCGTGCCGTGTTTGAATTCTCCGCTCTGAAAGTAGGCCCAAAAGTATAGACGTTCTTGTAGGCCAACGCAAAGGCTTCAGCTTCCAACTGGCCACTCACTGTCAAGCCCGTTTTCTTACCAAAGAAATCTTCTTTGTAACTATCTTCTTTCCTGCTGATAGCTTCATGCTCAAGTGTTGTGACTTGAAACAATTCTCCTGCTCCTTCAGCATCATTGGCCGTTATGATTGGCGTGTTTACATAAACAAAGCCTTTTTCTTGAAAGAATTTGTGGATGGCATATGCAGCTGTGGAGCGCACTCTGAAGGCAGCGGAGTAAATGTTTGCCCTTGGCCTTAGATGTGCGATGGTCCTCAAGTATTCAAGCGTATGGCGTTTTTTCTGAAGAGGAAAGTCTGAGCTTGAATCCGCAATTAATCCCACTTCGCTTGCTTGGACTTCAAATTTTTGTTTTGCATCCGGGGTTTCCACTAGTTTCCCACTTACAGAAATCGCAGCACCTGTTTTGTATTTTGTTATTTCAGAAAAATTATCAAGGGTCGCTTCAAACACAATTTGCAAGTTGGAAAAATACGTCCCGTCATTTAATTCAATGAAACCAAACTTGTTGGAGTGTCGTATCGTTCTAATCCAACCTTCAAGACAGATATCACTGCCATAATAAGCTTCTGCATTTTTGTATAATGTTTTAACACTTGTTATCTCCATTTTATTCCTCCAAATTCGTAATAATTACGATGGCATCTCCATCATCGATATCTATTGTTGCTAAATCTTCACTTACTATGTTACTGACACACAAGCTTTCTCCTAGATTAACATTGTGTTTCACTAAAGGATATTTAAAACCGCTAAGTGAAACGTTCTTTATTCTTTCAGACACAGGAATCATGGAAAATGTTTTTCCTTTTTCATTTCTGATTTCTTTCCATCCAGAAACCAGAAATGCACGAAAACCGTTTCCAATTATTTCTACATCCGCATTTTTGAATCTATATAGCAGCATCATTGTCGCTAAAACATGATCTATCCTATCGCCTGTAACATTAATTGCTTTGATGTGCAAATACCCTCTATTAATTGCTTCACTAATTGCTAATTCAGTATCTGTAAAGTCTTTGTCTTTAGGGAAAGAGACAGAAATATCTCTATACATAGATTCTGCTTTCCTGCTTATGGAATCAAAGTCTCCCACAACCAAGTCAAGAGTTAAACCCAATTCCAACGCAAAATCCGCCCCCTTGTCTACACCTAGTAAAAAAGAAGCAGACTGAGCAAGTTCTTTCGCCAGATTGACATCGATTGGATCTCCTCCTGTTATAATTAAGCAGTATTTATCCATTTATCAGTTCCTTTAGTCTTTTTAGCTTTTCATTGGGTTTTTCAGCTTGAAATACCTCAGACCCCACTACCATAACGTCAACACCTAAGTCAGACAGTTCACTAATATTGCTTTCCTTTATCCCCCCATCTACTTGTATCAACATGGATGGATTTTTTTTATTTTTTAGACCGATCAAATCTTTGATCTTTCCCTTTGTATTCTCTATGAAGGACTGTCCGCCAAACCCTGGATTAACCGACATCAATAAAACCATGTCTAATTTGTCAATAATCTCATTCAACAAAAAAACTGGCGTCGCTGGATTTATGGAAACCCCTACTTTTACGTTTTTTGATTTGATATATTGAATGGTGCGATCAAGGTGCTTGGATGACTCAAGATGTATTGTGATAATATCAGCACCCGCTTCAACAAAATCATCAATAAACCGCTCTGGTGATTCGATCATCAAATGGACATCAAATGTCAACTTCGTTGTCTTTCTAATTGATTTTATTACTGGTGCTCCAAAAGAGATGTTTGGAACAAACTGCCCGTCCATTACATCAATGTGAATCCAATCCCCACCAGCATCTTCAATCATTTTTATTTCTTTTCCTAATTTGCTGAAATCAGCAGATAGAATTGACGGCGCTATTTTCTTCATATCTCTCCTCCTGCTTGCAGTATCGCATATAACTCTTTATAACTGTTATACCGTACTGTTGAAATCTTGTCATCATTGACCTGTTTCTTTATTTGACAATCTGGTTCTGAGATGTGATTACAATTTGAGAATCTACATTGAGTGCCACATTTAAACTCCAAAAAATAGTGCTTGAGATTGTCTTTTGTCACCTTATTTAAATCCAATGTGCTAAAACCTGCTGTGTCGACAACCCATCCACCTGAGTTTAATTTAAACAACTCCACATGTCGTGTAGTATGTTTTCCTCTTTTTGATTTGTCACTTATGTCTCCTGTTTTAAGATTCAATTCTATGTCGATTTTATTAAGCAATGTTGACTTTCCTACTCCAGAAGGCCCGGAAAATGCTGACAATCTGTCTTTTAATACCTGCTTCAAGTCTTCTAGCGTATCTGGTATCTCTGCAGAAGTTAACATAACCCGATAGCCAGCTTTCTCGTATATGCGTTTTAACTCTAATGCGTCATCTTTCTCGTAATCAATTTTGTTGATACAAATGGTAGAATCAATCTTGTTCATTTCATTCTGTATTAAAAACTTGTCAAGCAACCTTAAATTAATATCTGGATCTCTTATTGAGAACACAACAATCATTTGATCAATATTGGCAACCGGTGGACGGATGCTTTCATTTTTTCTAGCACATATCTTCTCAACATATCCTTTTGTTGGGTCTTCTTTGGTCAATCTAATCTGACAATAATCTCCCACAAGTGGTTTGATTTTATCTTTCCTAAATAACCCTCTAGCTCGACATTCTATCGTTTCACCCTTGATTTCGACATAGTAAAATCCTCCAAGGATTTTTGTGATAAGGCCTTTCCCTTGATCAATCCCCAAAATTTATCTCCTCTATTCCATAAAAATCACTGTTTATGAAAATCTCGAACTTCTGGACCCCAAATCCTTCAAGGTTGATTACAAGTGGATCGTCCTCCTTGTAATGCGTTTCTTGGTATACCACTTGCCGTTGGTCTTCAAGAATTCTTTCAACAAAAATGCTGAGTTGCCCTTCTTCATCTGGCAAGTTAATGATTAACTGTGCGTATCCTGTGCCTGGAGTACCGTTGTCTCCTTGTCCATTTTCATCAGGTTCTCCTGGTTCTTCTTGTTCTTCAGGACCAGTACTGATTACTAAGCTGATTGTCGTCCCTTGTTCGACTTCTGTGCTGGCAGGATGGCTTTGATAGGATACTAAGTCTTCCTGTATCTCCTCTGATGGTCTATAAGTCACTTCTCCCAACTGGAATCCTCTGGATTGCAGTAGCGTTTCTGCTTCCGAGAGAGATCTACCGACCACATTAGGCATCATGACATATTCAACTTCTTGACCTTTGCTAAGCACATAATCAACTTCTTCTCCTGCTCTAATTGTTGAATCTGCAGAAGGCGATTGACGAATGACAAGACCCCACGGTACTGTATCACTAAATTCATAAGTCACCTCTCCAGAAATTAGACCATTCTCATTTAATAAAACCATCGCTTCGTTTGAGTATTTGTGCACAATGTCAGGAACTGAGACAAGACGCTCTCCTAAACTGATTATTACTTCAATTGGAAATCCTTCTTTTAGTTTTTCTCCCACTCGCATGTTTTGATTCATTACAATACCTTCTTCAAACTCATCGCTATGCATCGTGTCTTTCACGACAAATTTCAACCCTAAGTCTTCAATGGTGTTCTGTGCCGTTTCCTTGTCTACACCAATCAAATCTGGTACTTCAACTTCTGGAACGGTTAAATATCCTCTAATAAAGTTCATTGCACCTATTGATAGAATTATTGTCACTGCTAAAGCAGCAATAACAGCCAAAACAGAGTATTTCATCTTTTCAGTCATGCCGTCGTTCTTCATCGTTTTTATTAAATTGAATCCCGCCGGACTTTCTTTGCTATTTTCGTCTTTAGACGCGTCCTCAACCAAATTTTCTTTCTTTTTCTTTTTAATCCTATCCTTTGATTTGCTTTCTCTCCTGTGTTCAGTGTCTTTACTATTACTATAGGATGATTCGGATAAGAATCGACTAAGCGCTTCGCTTTTTTCCTTGTCCTCACTCCTATCGTTCCATCCAGTATAAATATCCCTATTCCCTTTTATTTTTCTTAAATCAAAAATAATCTGATCCACGCTATCATATCTTAAGGATTGTTTTTTGTTTGTGCACTTAGACACAACTTCATCAATATAAGGTGGAATATTATTATTGACAACGGATGGCGCAGGGACAAATTCATTGACATGCTTAAGAGCCACAGATATTGGTGATTCTCCTTTAAATGGCAGTTGTCCTGTCAACATCTCATAAAAAACAATTCCCAAAGAATAAATGTCTGACTTCTCATCAATATAGCCACCTCTTGCCTGTTCCGGCGAAAAATAATTCACCGACCCCATCGTGTTATCGTTGTTTGTCATCGTCTTATTTGTGACAGCTCTGGCTATGCCAAAATCAGCAACTTTGACTTGGTTGTTTTTATCAATGAGGATATTATGAGGTTTGATGTCTCTGTGTATCAACCCATTGCCATGAGCGTGACTTAATGCCTCACATATTTGTATGACGATATCTATTGACTGCTCAATGGATAGCTTTTCTTCTTGCTTAATCAATTCGTTGAGGCTTATGCCTTCGACTAACTCCATAACAATATAGTAAACACCTTCATCTATTCCTGTGTCATAAACATTTACGATGTTCTTATGATTTAATCTGGCAGCCGACATCGATTCTTGTTTGAATTTATCAACAAAATCTTGATCATTGACAAATTCTTCTTTCAAAACTTTAACTCCAACGAATCTATTTAATACATTGCATTTTGCTTTATAGACATACGCCATACCACCACTGCCGATTTCTTCAATTATTTCATATCTTCCATTTAAGATTTTCTTCATAAAACACCTCTATCTAGTTGAATATTAATATAGCTGATATATTGTCTGTTCCACCTCTGTTTTTTGCTTCCTCAATAAGTAGATCAACAGCTTCTTCTTTATTTTCCATGATTAATTCTTTTATTTCATTAGAGGTCAAATAGTTCGATAGTCCATCAGAGCACAGTAAGATACTCGTTCCTCTATTTAGTCCAATTTGGTAATAATCCGGAAAAACACTTTCACATGTCCCAAGAGCTTTCGTTAGCACATTCCTCTGCGGGTGATTCTTAAATTCCTCCATCGTTATTTGTCCCTTTTTGTACATTTCATTCACCAAAGTGTGATCTTCTGTGACTTGAATAATGTCATCCAACATCATCAAATACGCTCTGCTATCTCCTATGTTCCCAAAATATGCTTTCATGCTTATTCTGTCAATTACCACCAGTGTCATAGTGGTTCCCATTCCTTCGTAGGTCTCCATTTTTGTAGACATTCTGTAGACTTTTTTACAACTATAATCAAACAACTTGTTAATAAACCCTTTTGGATCCTTGAGAATTTCTTCAGAATTAGATTTAAAAAAAACTTCTGCAGATTCTAGTGCTAGTTGGCTAGCTATTTCGCCTGATCTATGGCCACCCATTCCATCTGCAACAGCTGCTAGAACAAAGTCTTTTTCTTCAACAAAACAAATACTATCTTCGTTTTTTTTTCTAACATTTCCAATATCTGTTTTATAAAACGCTTTCATATTTCACCCCTGTTTTTTGATGTGCTGATTGCGCAATTGCCCACAGGCTGCATTGATATCTTTTCCTAACTCTCTTCTTATTGTTGTATTGATTTGGTTTCTTTCAAGCGTTTTATAGAATTGATCAATCTTTTCTTGACTCGGCGCTTTCCCACCATATTCTTCTATTGGATTTAATGGAATAAGGTTTACGTGGCAATTGTGTCCTTTTAAAAGATTTGTTAATTCTATCAAGTCATCCATTGTATCGTTGAAACCATCTATCAAGATATATTCATAAGTAACGCGTCTACCTGTTTTTTTTGTATAATAATCACATGCTTCAACAATATCATGAATCCTATGTTGCTTAGCGTTTGGAATTATTTTTTTTCTTTTATCCTCGAAAACAGCGTGTAAAGAAATAGCTAGATTAAATCCTAGTTCATCATCGGCTGATCTGTAAATGTTGTTGATCAGTCCCGACGTAGATACGGTTATTTTTCGCTTGCTTAATCCTTTCCCTTCTGGATCTGTGACAATGGTAATGAAAGACTTGAGGTTTTCATAATTATCAAAAGGTTCACCCGAACCCATGATAACGATGCTATTAATCATTGCTCCAATATCTTTTTCAATCATATACACTTGTTGAAGCATTTCAGAAGAACGCAGATCTCTTAATTTACCACCTTTTGTTGATGCACAAAACACACATCCCATGTTGCATCCAATTTGAGACGATATACATGCGCTATTTCCATAGTCATAGGATAAATACACCGATTCAATAATATTTCCATCATTGAGCTTAAATAGATATTTTCTTGTGCTATCCTCTCTTGAGGTCATCTTCTTTTCCAACTCAATTTGGTCCAACTCAAAATTGGCTATTATTTCATTTTTTAACTCTTTAGGGATGTTAGACATATTGTCAAAATCTGTGAGTTTTTGTTTATGTAGCCACCTAAATAATTGTACACCTCTGAAACTTTTGTGTCCTAACTCTTCAATGACTTTTATTAACTGTTCTTTATCAAGATTGTTTATATACATATTCTCTCCAAAATTATAGCTATTATATCATACCACTCAATAAAATCACATAGCAATTCTTTCTAAATAAGCGATAAAGAAACCATCCGTATCGTCTTTGTGTGGCATTAACTGGATGTATCCAGGATATGTTTTGTTGTTTAGAGAAAATGTTTTAAGTCTGAACGCTGGATTTTTTTCAAGAAAGCTAGTCACCACATCTATATTTTCATCTTCAAAAATTGAACAAGTGGAATATATCAAAGCACCTCCTAATTTAATATACTTTGATCCATTATTCAATATTTCTTTTTGAAGAGGTATTAATGCTGATGTCTCCACTGTTTCTTTTTTATACTTAATCTCAGGTTTTCTCCTTAGTATTCCTGTATTGCTGCAAGGTACATCTGCAATACAAACGTCAAATTCCATCCGTTCGCTTGGCACCAATACTGTAGCATCCTGAATTCTCAATTCGATATTCTCTAAACCAAGTCGTTTCTTGTTATCTCTCACTAACTTCAATTTATGATCATAGATGTCGCATCCAACAATTTTTCCTGATGGATGTATTCTCTCTGCCACATGAAGGCACTTCCCTCCTGGTGCACAGCACATGTCTATAATGGACATGTGTTTGTCAGGCGCAAGTATCTGGGTCACCAACATGGAACTCTCATCTTGTGGGGTTATCAAACCATTTTTATAAGCAGCCATACTTTCTATTCTGTTGGGGTTTTTAATAATGATGCCATCATCTGACAACCTAGTTTTATCCACAACCCAGTTTTCTAATCTAAGCTCTTGGATCAGACGATCCCGAGTTGTTTTGGCACAGTTGGTTCTAACTATCATCTCGGGCTTCTTGTTTGATGCAACACAAAAAAGTTCAGCCTCTTTTTCTCCCATTTGAACGATCAATTTCTCAACAAATGCTGTCGGAAAAGAGTATTTGATGGACAGTCGATCTATTAAGGGCAAGGCTTCCAAGTCTTCTAAAATTTTACTCTTGTTTCTGATGATGTTCCTCAGAATACCATTCACAAAACCGCTGCTTTTGATTACTGATTTTTTTATCAATTCTACACTTTCATATACAATAGTTGAATCTGATATATTGTCGCTAAAAAAGATTTGAAATACAGAAAGCCTTAAAGTATTGATTACGTTTGTATGCATCTTTCGTATTGATATCGACGAATAAGACTGAACTACCCAGTCTAAAAAAATCAAGTTTTCTATTACTCCATAGAAACTAAACAAATACAGATCCTTTTCAATCTTAGAATCAAATAGATGCATCATTTCCTTTGTTTCAATATTAGAATATTTTTTTTTCTTAATCGTTCTTTCCAAGGAATCAATCACGATTTTTCGATAATTCATCTTAACACCTAAAAATAAAGGCCTTTCAGCCTTTATCTTCTCCTATTTGCTAACATAAGTAGTCTAATCAATTGACTAACTGACGTTAATGCCGCCGCAACATAAGTCAGAGCTGCCGCATCCAATACTTTCTTAGCAGCACCCAATTCTTCAGTCTTTAAGAAGTGTAGCCCTTCCAACTGTGCAATAGCTCGATTGCTTGCATTAAATTCAACGGGCAAAGTTACGAGTTGGAATAAAACAATAGCTGAAAACAGAAAAATGCCAATCTGAAGCAGACCAACTGCTCCAAGAAATAATCCTGCCAAAATGAGTATCCATGAAAACTTGGAGCTAAATCCAACAACAGGCGCCATGGAGTTTCTGAATTGCAATGGCGCATAGCTGTTTGCGTGTTGAATTGCATGCCCTACTTCATGGGCTGCCACACCATAAGCAGCAATAGATTTACTGCCAAACACAGAATCAGACAACCTCAGTACTTTTGTTCTAGGATCATAATGATCTGTAAGGTTTCCTTTAACATGTTCAACTTTAACATGTTGCAAGTTGTTTTCATCAAGGATCATACGTGCCACATCATATCCGGTCATGCTACTGGATGCATACGCTCTCGAATATTTAGCAAAAGTTGACTGGATTTTTTGTTGTGCATACATACTAATGATAATCGCAGGTATCAATAAAAAAAAAGTTGAATCATAAATCATAAGACTTCCTCTCCTATTCTATAACCTATTTCAATTCGATTGCCTTTATTAAATTCATTTACTTTCATTCTTTTTTTTCCTTCCATTTGCAGCTCGTGAATGGCAACATAGCCTGTTCGACATGCGATCCAAATTGTATCATCTGTCATGTTCGTTACTGTGCCCGGAAGATACTGATGTGGTTCATTAATTGCAGCTGCCTCATAAATCTTAATTCTTTTTCTTTTATAAAAAATTACCGATCCTGGCCAAGGCTCAAGCCCTCGTACTCTATTGACCACTGATTTACAATCAAAGTTCCAGTTGATATGACTCATCTCCTTAGTTAACATTGGTGCATATGTGGCTTGATCATGGTCCTGAATCTTGGGCTTGATACCAGCAATTTCAATTTTTTCAATGGTTTCAACCAATAAATCAGCCCCCATCTCTTTAAGTTTATCATGTAATTCTCCCGCTGTCATGTGATTATGAATCTGGGTTGTTTTCTGAGTATATACAGGCCCTGAATCCAGTCCTCTCTCAATTCTCATAATTGAAATCCCCGAACAAGTTTCTCCATTTATGATTGCCCAGTTTATAGGTGCAGCGCCTCTATACTTTGGAAGTAATGATGCGTGAATATTCAATGAATCTATCCTAGGAATTTTTAATAAGTCAGGCGATAAGATTTGGCCGTAGGCAACGACAACTAGATAATCTGGCCGAAAACCTGATATCTTCTGTATGCTTTCTTTGGTGTTGATATTTGAAGGTTGAAAAACCTCTATCCCATTATTTTCTGCAACCGTTTTGACAGGTGTCTTTTCTAGCTTTTTCCCCCGTCCTCGTTGCTTATCTTTTTGAGTAATAACTAAAACAACATCATGCCTAGAGTTGATAAGTTTATTTAATGCTGGCACTGAAAAATCTGGTGTCCCAAGAAAAACAATCCTAGACATCGTCTTCACCAGAGTCTGGTATTACTTTATCAATAAACAAAACGCCATCTAGATGATCCAGTTCATGGCATATACAAACTGCTTTAAGTCCTTCGGCGTCCATACTTTCAGTTTCTCCTTGTGTATTCATGAAAGTGACTGTTACTTTTTCAGGTCTTTTTACATCTCCATTTTTTTCAGGGATGCTCAAACACCCTTCTGTAAATATCTGTTCACCTGATGTGTTCTGTATAGTAGGATTTATCATTTTTACTGGCCCTTCACCTACATCCATAACAACTGCTCTTTTTAATACTCCCACCTGAACTGCCGCTAAACCAATCCCCTCATTTTCATACATAGTTTCCAACATGTCTTCCAATAAAATCAATAGTCTGTCATCTATCTTTTCAACTTTTCTGCTTTTTTTTCGAAGTATACTGTCATCTTCTAGTCGTAATTTTCTAATAGCCATGGTTCCTCCTCATATGATTGATGTAGGGTTAATGTCAATTGATATGTCAATATCCTTATAGCTTTTATTTAAGACGATCTCCCTTAATATAGCCTTAATTTCATTAGCAACACTTTTTTTTAATTTCAATATAACTGATATACGATATTTGTTGTTAACACGATATACTGCATGCCTCATTGGAGGATATAGCAGTATTTTTTTTTCTTTTACAAATGGTTCCAATACTTGTTTCATTTCCAAGAATTTTTTTTCTGTAAATTGATGCAAAACACTCTCATTTAGCGATATGAAAGTAATGCTGATCATATCAATATAGGGTGGATACTGAAACTCTTTCCTCAGAGATAGCTCTCTTCGCGCAAATGCCTCGTAGTCATTTCCTTTTGAAAATTGAATGCTGTAATGATCGGGTTCATATGTTTGAATAAACACCTTTCCTGCTTTGTACCCTCTTCCTGCTCTACCGCTTACCTGTGTGATGAGTTGATAAGCTCTTTCGTTTGATGTGTAAAAAGGCAGGTTGATGGTTTGATCTGCAGAGATCACACCTACTAATGTAACATTTGGAAAATGTAGCCCTTTTGCAAGGATTTGTGTCCCAACCAACATGTCTATGTGGCCTTTTCTGAACTCATGATAAATATTCTCAAATTCATCTTTAGACAATAGTGTATCAAGATCTACTCTCTTAATTTTAGCACTTGGGATGAGTTTTGACAATTCAAGCTCAACTTTTTCTGTTCCAATTCCAAAAGCTCTGAAAAATTTACTGCCACATTCCGGGCATATCTGAGTCATTTTTTTTGCCCTTCCACAATAATGACAAATCAACATGTTTCGCTTATTGTGATACGTCATTGAAACGTCACACTTTTCGCACTTAACCACATGTCCACAACTTCTACAAGCAACATGGCTTGAAAATCCTCTTCTATTCAAAAAAAGAATTGCCTGTTCCCCTTTTTGATGTGCGGTTACTAGAGCTTCCATTAGTGGCTTCCCAAAAATGCTTGTATTCCCAGCCTCCAGCTCTTTCCTCATATCAACAAGACAAACTTGTGGCATTTCATTGTCATTTACTCGGTTTTTCATCGCTATCAAAACATATTTTTTTTGTTTCGCTTTTAAATAAGTTGAGACATCTGGTGTCGCTGTGCCTAAAACCAACTTTGAGCTCGTTAACTGTGACAACTTTTCTGCAACCTCTATCGTGTCGTATTTAGGAGAATTTGATGACCGATACGACTCTTCATGGGATTCATCAATAATGATCATCCCTAGGTTCTTAGCTGGCGCAAATAACGCTGAACGAGCACCGATTATGATATCAGCTTCTTCCATGAGTATTTTTATCCATTGTTCGCTTTTTTGCTTTGCTGTCAATTTGCTGTGAATAATTGCGATCCTATTCCCAAACCTGTTTTTGAATCGTCGTATAGTTTGAGGCGTCAACGAAATTTCCGGCACTAAATAGATAACTGATTTGCCTTTTTCTATCATATGCTCAACAAGCTGTATATAGACTTCTGTCTTTCCACTTCCTGTTACACCATGAATTAAAAACCTAGGTTCTTGTTCCAATATTTTGTTTACTGCTTGTGATTGTTCTTCTGTCAGTATATGCGGATGTTTTATTGGTGAAAAACTTGTTTCTGGATTTTTTTTTTCTTCTTCCCAAACCTCAACAAGCTTCAATTCTTCTAATCGTTTAATCTCTTTATAGGTTGCATGATTCACTTTCATGACCTGCTCTACTAACATTTTCTCTTTCTTGCACAAAAAATCCAATATTTTCTTTTGTTTGAAACTGTTTTTTCTAATTTTATCTAAATAGTCTGTATCCGTTAATCTTATCCATCGTTCCACACTATGTCTCAAAAATTGATCGATTGCAAATAGATTAATTCTCCTGTCGAGAATATCCTCTTCCAATTTCTTAGACAAATTATGTTGTTCTATTGCTTTAGAAAAGGATTTAAAGGAGACGTTTTGATTAATGACATTGGTTGGATAGATACTATTAATCTCACCATCATTTTTTAACATAACCTTAATATGGTGATTGGATTGCATAAACAATGAAAAAGCGTCATTGTACCTAGAAAGATAGTGATGACGAATCCATATAGCAAGTGAAATGCTATGACTGCTAAGTATTGGCTGAGCATCCACTATAGCCAGTATTGGCTTGATTCTACTCAAAAGTCGCTCCTCAGGTTGATTCTCCGCAATAATCAGACCAATCGTCAATTTGCCATTGAATAAGACAATTACTCTTTTGCCCACATGACATGATTTTTGGTTCTTGCTACCTTCAGGCATCTCATAAGTATAAGCTTGATCCGTATTCCTAGATTTATTGCTGACAATGACGTTAAAATACTTTCCCATGTTTACCACACCCAAAAAATCAAAGCTTGCGTGCAAGCTCTATTCTGTATAGTTAATCTTATCTTCAGAAAATTCTTCTGTCGAAATATTTACTGGATTGATTGTATCTGTATCAACCTTTGGAGGGTCACCTTCTACAATCTGTCTAGCTCGTTTTGAAATAATCGATACCAACATGTACCGGCTGTCAACTTTTTTTAACAATTCATCAATCGATGTTTTATTCATTTTATTACGCCTCCCTAATCCTATTTATTAATCCTGTTTGTCTATTGGCCTTGTTTTTCTCTGCCAGAATAATCGCTTTGATTTTTGATACAGCATGGTCAACGTAGTCATTTAAGACTGCATAATCATATTTGAAAGCATAGCTTAACTCTTCATATGTGCTTTCCATTCTTTTAATGATCGCTTCTTTGCTATCTGTTCCTCTAGAAGTGATGCGCTTTTTTAGTTCATGCAATGAAGGCGGAAGTATGAAAATAAATACACCTTCTGGATATTCTTCTTTCACTTTTAAAGCACCTTGGATGTCAATTTCTAGTATGACGTCTCTCCCCTCTTCTACTGCTTCAAGTACCTTCCATTTAGGTGTCCCATAGTAATTACCATACACTTTTGCATGTTCCAAGAAGTCATTTTTCGAAATTCTACTCTCAAAGTCTTCAACTGATGTGAATAAATAATTGACTCCATCAATCTCCTTTTCTCTTGGTGGTCTAGTTGTCACAGAAACCGACAGCTCAATATCCTTAATATCATCGGTCAGTGCTTTACAAATAGTCCCCTTTCCTGCTCCAGATGGTCCTGAGATGACAATCAATAATCCTTTTTGCATGTTCCATTCTCCTTTTGCAAGATTTCTAAAGTCATGAATCTCTGTGCAACAGTTTCCGGTTGTATTGCAGATAAAACCACATGATTACTGTCCATGATAATGGCTGCTCTCGTTTTTCTGCCATAAGTTGCATCAATCAATTTGTTGCTTTCTCTGGCATCAGTGATAATGCGCTTTATTGGTGCTGATTCTGGGCTTACAATAGCTATGACTCTATCTTCTGAAATAATATTTCCAAATCCAATATTAATCATCTTCATGATTTGCTCCTATTCTATGTTTTGAACTTGCTCTCGAATTTTCTCAATGAAGTTCTTAATTTCAACTGATTTTTGAGTGGTATGGATGTCGTTGGTTTTAGAAGCAATGGTGTTTGCTTCACGGTTAACTTCTTGCAGAATGAAATCTAGCTTTCTTCCTATGACCCCGCCATTATCAATTGTCTGTCTTAATTGAGCAATGTGGCTGGAAAGCCTAACAAGCTCTTCGTGAATGTCGCTTCTATCCGCAAAAAAAACAACTTCATTATAAAGCCTGTTTTCATCTAAACTATATTGTCCATCCATCAAATCAACTACTCTTTTTCTCAGCTTATCTCTGTATTCTGTAACTACCTCTTCTCCAAATTCTTTTATGGATTCAATTATCTTATCAATTTCATCAGCATTGGCTAAAATGTCATCCTTCAACGCGTTACCTTCTTGGCTTCTCATTTCTGATAAGGCTTCCAGTGCTTGTTCCAAAGCTTGTCCAATAGTTTGCCAGTTTTCTTCATTCTCTCCCTGGCTTTTTTCAACTTCCAAAATCTCAGGCAAGCCGAGGATACTGTCAATTTTAGGTTTATCAGTCGTTTCCATTAGTTTCATTAATTCGTTGATAGCAGAAAGATACCCTTTTACCATAGCTGAGTTGAGTTTAACATTAGCCTCATTCCCAGAAAGAATTTCATACGACACATATATGTCAACTTTCCCTCTATTGATCACCTGTTTTACACGCTTTCTAATGTTTTCTTCAAATCCTCTTATATATTTAGGTATTTTTATGTTAATATCATTATACCTGTTGTTAATAGTCTTAATCTCTACATTGAACTTGATTTGATCATTGGTTCCTTCTCCTTTGCCAAATCCGGTCATGCTGTTGACTCGACTCATTGATTCCTCCCATACTCTGTACTATACTATATATTAACATTATCATATCTATTTATCAATCAATCATTGTATTTGAAAATCAATAATAACACAAGGAGAATTTCTATGGCTCTAGACGGTTTAGTATTACGTGGTTTGACACATGAATTCAACAACAATTTGATAGGATGTAAAGTTGATAAAGTATACCAACCAGAAGATAATGACATCATTATCAATCTTCGCGGGAAAAACACCCCGCTAAATCTTCTTATATCGGTAAACAGCACTTATCCTCGTATTCATCTTACGCACTTTAAGTCCAATAACCCTCCTTCCCCTCCTATGTTTTGTATGTTTTTGAGAAAACACCTTGTCGGTGGCATCATCAAAAAAATAAAACAAATTAATTTAGACAGAATTGTTATGATCGAGTTCGAGGCGAAGTCTGAGCTGAGAACTTCAACTGTCAAACGCTTATACATTGAAATCATGGGTAAACACAGCAATATTGTTCTTACAGATGAAAATAATACGATATTAGAATGCATGAAACGTATTGGCTTTAACCTAAGTAGTAAGCGTCAAGTATTCCCCGGTCTAAAGTATCATGTCCCCATTTTTGATAGAAAATTGAATCTACTTCAACTATCATTTGACATGCTTTCCAAAACTGTCAAAGAATTCCCAGCTGGTAAGAAAGCAGCTAACACCCTTGTATCGACTTTTTATGGATTCAGTCCCCCAATCAGTCGAGAAATATGCTACCGTTCTGATATCGACCCTTCCGATGCTTTTGGATCTTTAAATGAAAATAAAGTCGAAAACTTAATCCACTCCTTGATGCTCATCCAGAGTAAGCTTTTAGCTGACGATTACCAGCCTAGTGTCTATAGAGACAAGTCTACAGCCGAGTACCTTGATTTCCATTGTTTTGAGATGAGATATTTGATCAATGCCACTCGTGTCGATTATGAAACACTCAATCTTCTCCTTGATGAATACTATGTCGAGAAATCAAAGTTCATCAGCTTTCAGCAAAAAACATCGACTTTAAGAAAAAAGACATCTACCTTGATTGACAAGCATAAAAAAAAGCTTGGCCTGTTAGAATTCGAGCTTACGCAGGCACAAGCACGTGATCAATATCAAAAAATGGGTGATTTAATCCTATTGAATATACATCACATTAAACCAAAAGATTCCGAAATAGTTGTATTCGACTACGAATCTGAAAAAAACATTGCTATTTCTCTTGATCCGAGTCTAACTCCTTCTCAAAATGCACAAAAGTTCTATAAAAAGTATAATAAACTGAAAACTGCTGAAAAATACTTACTAAATCAACTTAAGGAAACGAAACGCAATCTAAGCTACTTGGATAGCGTCTTATATGCGCTAGACAAGGCCGATGATTCCTTCATAATTGATGAAGTAAAAGAAGAGTTATACCGCACTGGCTTCATAAAAAAATCTTCTTCTAAAAAAACTTCTCCAAAAAGTAAAGTGATGAAAGTTTTGTCTGAAGATGGCTTTGAGATATTGATTGGCAAGAATAATGTGCAAAACGATTATATCACATTTAAAGTAGCTTCAAAAAATGATATTTGGTTTCATGCTAAAGCGGTTCCTGGCTCTCATGTAATTGTCCTTTCAAAAAATCAGGACATTCCAGATACAACCATAGAGGAGGCGGCCTCTTACGCCGCTTATTTCAGCAACAGTCGATCTTCTGAAAAAGCGGAAGTGGATTATACCTTTCGCCAACACCTTAAAAAGCCCAAAGGTTCGAAACCTGGATTTGTCGTGTTTACTGAAAACTATTCGCTAACCATCACTCCTAGAAAGCCTCATTCAAAAAAATTACTCCTGGATTAATACTTGATTAATTTGATCAAGCTCCTCTATATTCACAGTTACTCTTTCACTTTTAGAAGTAGGGACATTCTTTCCTACAAAATCAGCTCTTATTGGCAATTCTCTGTGACCTCTATCTATGAGAACTGCCAATTCTATTTTTTGAGGCCTCCCTTGATCCATGATAGCATCCATTGCTGCCCTAACTGTTCTGCCAGTAAACAACACATCATCAACAAGAATGATTATCTTGTTTTCTACATCAACATCTCTTCCGGTCTGAACTTCAACTGTTTCTGTATTAGACACATCATCTCTGTAATGGGTAATGTCAAGACTATGACAGGGGACAGTTTGACCTTCTATTTCCTCTATTCTATTCGCTATCCGTTTTGCTAAGGGAACACCTCTTGAACGAATACCAAAAACAACCAGTTCATCTACCCCTTTATTCTTTTCAATTATTTCATGCGCAATCCTCGTAAGCGCTCTTGAAATAGACTTTTCATCCATGATTAAAGCTTTAGTTTTCATTTAATCTCCTCCATCTTATTCAAAACATTTGTGAAATCTTCTGGGAGTGGGCATTCAAACATCATTTTTTCAAGTTTTATAGGGTGAACAAATGATAGCTTTTGAGCATGAAGCAACTGTCCACCTAATTCAAATTGTGTGTTTGTATTTCCATATTGTTTGTCACCCACAATTGGATGACCTATGTAGCTTAAATGTACACGTATTTGATGGGTTCTGCCTGTTTCTAATTTCAACTCTAACAGCGTAAAGCCATTGTATCTTTTTACCACTTGATAGTACGTTATCGCTTCCTTTGCATTCTTAGTTGTAACTGCCATTCTTTTTCTATCTTTCGAATCTCTGCCTATTGGGAATTGAATTTTGCCTTTATCATCTGTTACATTACCTTTAACCAAAGCAAAATATATCCGATCTGCTTTATGTTCTTTCAATTGTTGGCTAAGCCCTATGTGTGTTGGGTTGTCTTTTGCCACAACCAAAAGTCCTGTTGTGTCTTTGTCAATCCTGTGAACAATCCCTGGTCTTATAACCCCATTTATATCCGACATGTTTCCTAGTTTGTATAGCAACGCATTCACCAACGTTCCCGAATAATGACCAGGAGCAGGGTGAACGACCATTCCTCTTGGTTTGTTCACAACGGCCAAGAAATCATCTTCATATATCATTTCAATTTCTATTGGTTCTGGTTCAATGTTTAACAATTCTGGTTCTGGAATGACAATCTCAATATGGTCGCCGCTTTGAAGAATGTAATTTTTCTTTCTTGCTTTGCCATCTACAATAACCAAACCACCTTTAATTAGTTTTTGCAGATAAGTACGGGAAATATTTTCATATAATTCACTTAAAAAAACATCCAATCTCATATCCTGTCCCTCAAAGATATGATCGTCTCTTTTTCCTTCGTTCATCTCATCCATCCATTTCTTGTTTATCAAGCATTATGAGTCCAGCTAAAAAAAAGGTGCCGCAAACAATCCAAATGTCTGCAAAATTAAATATTGGAAAGTCATACCATCCCCAGAAATTAACATCAATCATATCGATCACGTACCCCAACCGAATCCTGTCAATATAGTTGCCCAAAGCTCCTGCCATGACGAAATCTAGTGTTATCTTTGATAATCGTGTCAATCTGTTGTTGTTTAATCGATACCAAATAATTCCAATTATAATAACCGTTGTCAAAACAATAAAGAACATCCGCTGCTCTTGCAAAATACCAAATGAAGCTCCTCTGTTCTCTAAATAATTCAATTGCAAAAAATTTTCAATTAATACAATAGGTGCAGCTGTCATTAAAAATCGTTGGGATAATACCTTTGTAACTTGGTCGACTGCCACCAACAAACATATAATTAACCCATGCATTTTGATCCCTCAAATCTCGAAATAACTTTTAGCGTCATATCTGCGCTCAGCGTCGCTGTGTAACGTTCAAAATCTTTATACTTAGTATTGGAGGTCTCGTCTGCATTGTCTGATATGCATCTGATGGCGACATAAGGTAAATTATGTAAATAGCACACGTGACCAATCGCTGCACTCTCCATGTCAACACACAGAGCTTTAAATGTCTCCCTCAAATGCTGCTTAAAGCTCTCCGTGTTGACAAACCTATCTCCCGAAACAATTCTTCCTACATGAATTGTGTGTTGTTCCTCCGCTGATAAGACACATAAATCTATTAATGTTTGATCCGCTTCAAAAGTTGAGATTTCCATTCGTGGTATATGTCCTTCGGCATATCCAAATGCAGTTACATCAAAGTCATACTGTATCGTGTCGTTTGAAATAACAATATCTCCCAAAGATGCTTCATGACTAAGCGAACCAGCTATTCCCGTATTGATAATTACCTTAGCTTTAAAAACCGTAATCAATATTGTTGCGGCTACTGCGGCATTAACTTTCCCTATCCCGGACTTAACAAAAACAATCTCCTTATTTGCATGATTTCCTGTGTAAATAGTGAGTTTCTCATATTTCACTTCACTCAATTGTGTGACTTTTTCTTTAAGTAAGTGAATTTCTTCATCCATTGCTCCAATTATTCCAATTGTCATATTTACTCCTCAAATGTATCGTTTAACACCTATCACTAGATTTTTTTTCTTGGTTTCCTTTATTATACCGTCAAATTGATATTTTCCCTTTCCTTTTATTGAAAAAACATCTCTTTCTTTTACAACAGTATTTTTCTTGGTTGTATCTAGCCAATTTAGCCTTACATTCTTTCTTTCTATTAATGTCACTGCTTTTCCTCTTGACGTATTCAAAACAGCTGCTACGATATTATCCAACCTTGTAGAGGCAACGATGTGCTTTTCTTCCACAAGTTCATGCCGAATATTTTGAAATATAGATAAATCTTTTTCTTCGACATAGACATTGTTTCTACCCACTTCTTTTAATTGTGTTGTGACAAACTCTAGAAACTCCTTTTTCATCAAAATATAGGCGATTTCCTTCTCTACGTAGATGTCTCCAATTTTATTACGGTTAATGCCTAGCCCTAACAAAGATCCTAAAACATCTCTGTGAGTTGAGGCTTTACTCAAGCCGGACACAGCAACCGCACCTATCCATTCATCAATAGATTGGTCTAAAAATTGTTCTGACCACGAAAAGAGAATCACCTTGCGTTCTGAATCAATGGATCCGCCTTCGGATCGGTGGTAAATGCCTTCCATGTGATGAAGGATAGATTCAACAATTGCGTTTTCGTGAGGTGTTAAATAGTCCGTTGCTCGAATCGGCTGATTGTCAAAATCTCTCTGAAACAAGTCAAGCATCTTTCTTGCCATTAGTCTGTTCTCAAGATCTAGTCCATTGATGTAATCATAAAGTGCCTGCATAGCTAAAAAATTGAAATTAAAAAACTTCTAAGTACACTAATGATTAGAAAGGCAATGATTGGAGAGAAGTCTATCATTCCCTTGTTAAGGCCAAATTTATAGAGTAGCTCTCTAATTGGAAACAAAATTGGTTCAGTTAGTTGGAAAACAACATTATATATTTGGGACTCTCTAATACTTGGTATATAAGACATAATGATTCTTGCAATGATTAGAAATTCTATGATGGCAAATAGCCTATTAATCGTTATAATTATTAAGTTCATTCATTACTCCCATGTAAATCTTTTTTTGTCAGGATTGTATTTTATTTTCCCACTAATTTCAACGTTGTAAGGTGCAATTACAAAAATATCTGCTGACACTTTTTGAATGTTTGCTTCAAGTGCATATACGCCACCCTTAACAAACTCAAAAATCTGCTTCTTTAGCTCTAAATCTAAATCTTCAAGATTTAGTACGATGGTTTTTTTTCTCTTCAGTTCGTCTATCACTCCCGCACAATCTTCGTAACGTCTTGGGCTAATGATAAATAGGTCCGCGTTGTCTGACACGTTAACATTCTCCTTAGCTTTGATAGTTTTTTTTGTGTTTATCAAATTATCTTGTTTTTTGTGCAGATCTTTTTTTTCTGTCCGTTCTTCATATTCTTCTTCATATTCTTCTTCTAAGTCTGAGAGCCCGATTATGTCCTTAAGTTTTTTAAACATCTTTACCTCCTTTTTCCCTATAACCAAAGATTGACGAACCTAGCCTAATCATAGTAGACCCTTCTTCAATGGCAACCTTATAATCATTCGACATCCCCATTGACAAAACATCCAATCTATCGGTTCCGATTTTTGCCTGCTTTAATTCTTTATATACCCTATTCATTTCCCGCATCATTGGCCTAACTTGTTCTGGATCTTGGACATTGGGCGCTACAGTCATCAGTCCTCTCAAACGTATGTTAGGGAGTTCTTCAAGATTCTTTGCAAAAGTTATTGCTTCATTTAGCGGGATCCCAAATTTAGATGGTTCATTGCCAATATTTATTTCAATTAAGACATCCATATTCTTATCATGCTTACGTGCTTGCTTCTGAATTTCTTTAGCTAACTTATAACTGTCTAACGAATGAATCAGACTTACTTTTTCAATTATATATTTAACTTTATTTCTTTGCAAGTGTCCAATCATATGCCAGTTGGCTTCATGTTTGAAATCATCCTGTTTAGCTCTTAGTTCTTGAACCCTATTCTCTCCAAAGTGACGAATCCCACTGTGCCAAGCCCTCTGTATCCTCTCTATTTCAATTGTTTTAGTAACAGCCACCAACGTTATTTCTGATGGGTCCCTATTTACTTTTTTACATAGTCTGGAAATCTCGTTTTGAATTTGATTTATGTTCTCTGTTATCACTAACATCACCTCGAATTATCTTAGTATTTGACCATCATACACATTTTCTGGTCTTAATACAATGCTGTCATATATTTTTATAGTCTGGTAAAAAGACTCTCCCACTTGGATCCTTCCACGACTTCCGACATTGAGTTTTTCACCCTCATCTACCACAGCATGTGTGTCGTTTTGTCCAATAATCTTTATTGGTCTAAATCTAACGACTTTGTTGGCATCACTGACATATACTCCCACACTTCCATTTAGCTCTATAATGGATTCATTTTTTATGATCAAACCTTCATATGACTGTAAAATAATATCAGTTCGAATATATCGATCATACAAATAATCATGCAAATATCTATCTACTTCTAACAACAATAAACCCTTTTCTCCATACTCTCTAATCCTCACAATCTCAGCCGGAACTATTTTGTTTATCCTACTAAGTCTAATTCTAAGACTGGTGCGATCTAATAAATCCAATATATCCTGTTTGTTGAGTTCAAAAGCTAAATACCATTTGAAGTTGTCAATGATTTTATAGATTGGCTCCCCAGAGTTGACCGTCTGATTCATCGTTGAATAATTTCTATAGTTTAATTCAGCAATGTCGTTGAGATTAATGGTTTCAAGACTCTCTATTGTATACAAATTCTCAAGACCATCAAAGGTATAACTGATCAGCCCTCCTGAAGGACTGTAGTAATTTATTTTATCTGATGTTAAACTCTTGCGTAGTGATTCCCTTATGCCGGTCAGTTCTTCTATTGAATAGTTCTCATAAGCTGAATATTTATAATTGTAATCGTGAGTGTCTAAGCTGTTGATTAGCTCTGTCATAGAACTATAATCGTTCGAAAACAAAGAGCTTTGTATGTTGTTTTTGATTTCATTGTAAAAAGCGCTTCCGACATCATTATTAGGCACCCTATCGCCTCGTTTGACATCAATTATCTCATTAATGATATTGATTTCATCTGATAAGCTTTTCGAATCAAAGTCACTGAATTGTTGGGCAACTATTGTCCCCGACTTGATTCTACTTCCTTCTTCAACGAAGAAACTTGGTACACCATCTCCATGAGCATAGATTATTTTTTCATCTCGATAAAGTGTGCCTTCTGATTCAATCGTAATTTCCAACGTTCCTTGATTCACTGTGTATACTTCTTGGGAAATACGCCAATTATCTATCAAGTAAATAATAAAAGAAACAAAAACCAACAATAAAATAAAATTATAGAAGTTGGTTTTCTTTTTTTTCTTCGCCAATATTTACACCTCATTTGTCACATTCGATCTGTTTCATTCTTTTTCCCTCTATTCATTAACTTCTCAACAGCTTCAGAGGCTTTACCATTATTATATAGCACATCATACAATTCCGTTACAATAGGCATGTCAACGGACAATTTCCTTGATAGTTGATAAGCTGCATGGGTTGTTAAAATTCCCTCCACGACCATGCCTACCTCTTTGACTGCTTCTTCTTTTGTCTGCCCTTTTCCTATCAAAATACCTGCTCGTCTATTTCTACTGTGCATGCTTGTGCATGTTACAATCAAATCACCGATACCTGATAAGCCAAGAAAAGTTAGTTTGTCCGCACCCATAACCTCGGCCAATCTAGATATTTCTTGTATTCCTCTATTGATTATGGCTGCTTTTGTGTTGTCGCCAAACCCCAATCCATCTGATACACCTGCTGCTAATGCAATAACATTTTTTAAAGCTCCTCCAATTTCAACTCCTACAACATCTTTGTTGGTATACACCCTGAAATACTCATTCATGAAAATGTCTTGGATCAATTTGGAGTGCGTTTCTTCAAAACACGCAGCTACAACTGTTGTTGGCATTTTTAATGCAACTTCTTCTGCATGTGACGGCCCCGATAAAACAACAAAAGGATTGTCGGGGAGTATTTCTTTTGTTATTTCTGATACCCTCATTAGCGTTTCTTTTTCTAAGCCTTTTGAAAGGTTGACGATTACTGCCTCTTGATCGATGAAGGATTTGAACTCATTCAATACGGCTCGTATCTGTTGTGTAGGTATTGCCAAAACAATCATGGTAGCACTTTCTATGCTGGCCTTTATATCCGAAGTGACCCTCAATGTGTCTGGTAATGATATCTCTGGTAAATATTTTTTGTTTTCTTTATGTTTATCAATTTCGCAAGCATTCTCTTCTTTTCTTACCCATAGGGTGGTTGAATGGCCATTTTCCGACAACAATTTGGCAATGGCAGTTCCCCAACTCCCTCCACCTAATACAACAATATTGTTTTTCATTTCAATCTCCCTTTACAATTTATTCTCTTGGCCTTTTAACAATCTGACAATATTGCTTCTGTGTCGATAAATGGCCAATGCCGATAAAACTAATGTAAATATTAACAATCTAATATCTATTGGTCTGATAAATATGACTATCAATGGTGCAATTGAAACTCCAATTATTGAGCCTAGTGAAACCGTTCTAGTGAAAAAAGCAAATCCAAATCCAATCACAAATCCAATCATGGCAACAGTTGGGTTAATCATCAACATAACACCAATGGATGTTGCGATGCCTTTTCCTCCTTTGAATCCAAGTATAATAGGCCAATTATGCCCCACTATCGCAAACATGCCTGCCAAAAAGTGACCTATCTCTGGATGAATCAATCTGCCAAAGTAGACAGCTAAAACTCCCTTCAAAACATCCATTATAAAAACTACGATGCCAACCTTTGCTCCAAATGCTCTGATAGCATTGGTGGCTCCTGCATTACCGCTACCAAACTTTCTAACATCCTTTTTAAGAAATACTTTCCCAATCAGGTACGCATTAGAAATATTGCCTAGCGCATATCCTATCAAACATGCCCATACCGCTGCCATAAATCCACCTCTAAATTTTATCTTTCTCTATTTTTCATTTCGATTCTAATAGGGGTTCCTTTATAGGAAAAATTCTCCCTTATTACATTTTCCAAATACCTTATGTAAGAAAAATGCATCAGCTGCTTATTGTTTACAAAAATAACAAACTTTGGCGGTTTTACGCTTACTTGTGAAATATAGAATATTTTCAATCGCTTCCCTTTTACGCTCCTAGGTTGGTTCATTAAGACCGCTTCATTAATCACATCGTTTAACACACCTGTTGAAATACGAAGACTACGGTATTCATTCACTTCATTTATTTCATCGAGCACTTTCTCGATTCTTTTTCCCGTCAAAGCTGACACAGGTATGATTGGTGCATAAGTCATAAAGGCAAGATCATTTCTTACTTTATCAACAATCGTTTTATAAGTCTTGTTATCCTTATCTATCAAATCCCACTTGTTTACAAGCACGATCATACTCTTTCCATTATCATGGGCAAACCCAGCAATCTTGGTATCTTGCTCTGTCACCCCTTCATTAACATCAATCAACATCAAACAAATATCTGCTCTTTCAACAGCCGTGAATGATCTGATGACGCTGTATCTCTCAATATTTTCAAATATTTTCTTCTTCTTTCTAATGCCTGCTGTATCTATAAAAATAAATTTTTTATCATCTTTCTCGAAATAGGTGTCAATAGCATCTCTTGTAGTGCCTGGCGTGTCGCTTACAATCACCCTCTCTTGACCGAGAATCTGGTTAATTAGAGAAGACTTTCCCACATTTGGTTTCCCTATCACTGCAACTTTTATGATATCTTCCTCAATTTCTGTGTTTTTATCTGCAGCAAAAGAATCAACCACTTGGTCTAATAGATCACCTAACCCAAGAGCTTCTGTTGAAGAAATCGCTATTGGTTTGCCTAGACCTAGCTCATAAAACTCAAAAATGTTTTCATCTCCCACATAGTAGTCCACTTTATTACACACTAACATGATATCTTTACCTGATTTTCTTAAGATATTCGCAATATCTTTGTCACTAGATGTTAATCCATTTTTCCCATCTACAACAAAAAGGATTAGATCAGCTGTCTCTATCGCAATCTCAGCTTGTCTTTTCATTTGGACTAACAACTCGTCACTACTCTTTGGCTCGATGCCACCAGTGTCTATTAATGTAAAATAGTTATCTAGCCATTCACATTCTGCATAAATTCTATCTCTAGTCACACCTGGTGTATCTTCCGTTATTGCGATTCGCTTTCCTGCTAACCTATTAAATAACGTTGATTTCCCAACATTTGGTCGTCCTACGATTGCTACTATTGGTCTTCCCATCTTTCACTCTCCATCATCTCTTTTATTAATGCTTTGCCAGATACTTCAACAATCCTAAACACCACCCCAAGTTGTTCGACTAAATCCTGAAAATGAGTGTTATCTAAGAAAATGAATTCATCTTTCTTAAACATATTATTTGGCAACAAGTAGACGTTATCCGGTTCGACATCAAGTTGATTCATAATGTCTACCCCTGTAATAAGACCTGATACCGTTACTTCTGGTCCAAAAAATTCATTTCTGATACATTTTACATTTATATCCAAGCCATCTACTTTAGACACAATCATTGATGCGATTCTCTTCATAAAGTCGTAAGCTAGATAGCCAGTTACAATCGTTATTTTTTTATCAAGAAAGGTGGGCTCAATTAACTCTAACTGATCGACCACTTCTTTCTCGAAAACTCTAAGCATTCCCACTCCGTTATCCAACACATTAAAATCCTCGTATGCTTCATAAGAGGGCATACCAGTCCCCGCCTTAAGATAAAACTCATCTCCTAAGAAAACAAATCTTGTTTTTAGTTTATTCAAGCATTCGTTCTGAATTTTATGAATGCTCTCAATTGTTTGACGTGACTCCTCTTTTGTTACCCCTCTTAATTCAACCAAACCTTTTCGGTATTTTGTAATGCCGACTGGTACTACCGCTACGCTTCTTACAGTAGGATGGTATTCTATTAGGTCAGAAATCGTATTAAAGAGCTCAACCTTGTCATTATATCCCGGAACCAGAACAATCTGGCAATCAATTTCAATGTTTGTGCTTTTGAACTCATTTAAAATATCGAGAATTTTTCCAGCATTTTTATTCTTCAGCATTTTTACTCTAAGATCCGTATTCGTTGTATGAATTGAAATTTTCAAAGGACTTATACCGAATTTTTTAATCTTTTCGATTTCGCCTTTTTTCATGTTCGTCAAAGTTAGGTAATTCCCCATTAAAAAAGAAAGCCTTGAATCATCATCCTTTAAATATAGCGATGATCTAAGATTCTTGGGAAGTTGATCGATGAAACAAAATATGCATTTATTCTGGCAGGTTTTCACCTGGTCCATCAATGGATTCTCAAATAATATCCCTAAAGGTTCATCCATCTCTTTTTCAATTTCAAGCACCCAGATTTCTCCTGATGATTTTTGAATCTCTACGACAACTTCCTCACTAGTTTCCAAAAATTTGTATTCAATACAATCCTCTACATTGTTGCCATCTATGCTGATTAAGAGATCTCCCTTTTCAACACCCATCTCCTCAGCAATGCTACCCTTATGTACATCTATAATTAAGTTTCTAATCATATTGTCTCCTGTCTCATATTCGATATTTTTTATTATACCACATTTGAAAAATTCTTATAGTCACTCTAACTCAAACTATTGCTTCAGACATAGGCAATATAATCATAAACCGACTCCCTTCGCCTAGTTTGCTTTCTACTCTAATATCCCCGTTGAAGCTTCTTACAATATGCTTGACAATGGCTAACCCCAATCCCGTACCCCCTTCTTGTCTACTGCGAGATTGATCTGTCCTGTAAAATCTTTCAAATAACCTGTTTAAATGTTCTTCTCCGATCCCCATGCCATCATCTTGAACCTCAAGCAACAAGTGGTTGTTTTCTACTGCCGTCTTAATAGAGACTTTACCATTCCTATCTGAGTATTTAATGGCATTGTCTACAAGGTTAATCAACATTTGTTTAAATCTGTTTCTATCTCCTTCTATTTCAATTGTTTCACAACTGTGCCAATTTAAAGTGATCCCTTTATCATCTGCTAGTTTCCTTAACATCCTGATCGTTTCAGTCACTGTTTGATTTACTTCAAAAGCTGTGATGTGACCTGGATTGTTTTCTACTTCTGACAACGTCAGCAAATCATTGATAAGATTCGATAACCTGTCTGCCTCTATCTCAATAATTTCTATGAATCTATTTCTGTTTTCATCATCAATGCCTCTTTGTTCCTTTAATAGTTCAGCGTAGCCTTTAATGGATGTAAGTGGCGTTTTTAATTCATGCGTCACATTTGTGACAAATTCTTTTCTAACATTTTCTAGCCTTTTTACATCCGTTATGTCTTCTGATAACAAGACCACACCATCTTTAAATTCATTAAATAATCCTTCGTTCCTAAAAATATTGAATCTATAGACACTGCTTCCCTGTTCAAATTCGAATGAGTTTTCTCCACTGCCCTCATAAAAGCAATCAATAAACTTCATCAAATCAAAATGTCTGAAAGCTTCAATAAAGTGTCTTCCGATAACTTCTTTTTCCGTTGCATTTAGAAAGTTTTCGGCAGACTTGTTAATGTATGCGACTTTTTTTTGACGATCAAGTACGATGACTGGGCTTAAGATGCTAGATAGAATTGAACTATAATTATGATTTGATTGCGTTAATTTCTCCACCCTTTGTTTTTGAGATGAGGCCATTGCGTTAATCTGCATGCATAACTCATTGAACTCGTTGTCCATTGTACAGATTAATGATTCTCCATAATAACCTTTGGTTAATCTTTTGATTGCGTTAATCATTAACTCAGATGTTTTTGTGAAATCATTGGAAAGTTTTGTGGCAAAAAAAACAGCTAGACCAATCATTAGAATAAAAATCATTGCTATTTCATCAATAAATCTGTTGGCATAGCTATAAATATTTTCCATGGGAAAAGCCACCCTAGCAACGCTTAGTTGGGTGTGCGACGTTTCCAAAGGCAACGCTATATACATCATTTGTTTTCCTAAGCTATTA
>Ga0334895_1000299_pt1 | contig 76168 bp, 70 predicted proteins | sample GraSluR3_MG_7_FD_207229 | JGI IMG/M metagenome (GOLD analysis project Ga0334895, IMG submission 207229) | Sludge microbial communities from methane-producing bioreactor in Wageningen University, Netherlands - Granular Sludge_31_05-R3 | ecosystem: Engineered > Bioreactor > Anaerobic >... | reverse complement strand
TATTACACCAGAGAAAGAATCCGGCCTGTCTGAAGTAAGATTCTGGCATAAAGACAGATTTTTAGGCACACAAATAGCGAAAAATAGTGATCTTAATATAGTGCAGTTTTAAAACTTAACTAACATATTTTGAATTAACTCATTAAAAAAATAAAAAACCATCATCGTCTCAGATAAAAATTATAATGAGGTTATTTTCATTACAGGATGATTCCTCTGTATATGAAAAAAAATATTTTCTAATAGAGTTGATAATGAAGATGGGTTAAAGTAAAACAAAAGAAGACAATTGCCAAGAAATTAAAAAATAAATAGCAGAAGAGAAGAAAGAACTAAAATAATATAACTAATAAGCTCTGCTTAACTTACAAAAGATCTTGCAATAAAAGGTAAAAAATTTTGCTAGGGAGTGAGATTTATAGACTGAATATCAAAAATCTGAAGATAGATAAAAACCTGCTCTTATAAAGAAAACTCAAAGCAGTTTCTATTATATTTTTGCTTAAGGAATTATATTAGCCTTCAAATGGATTTTTAGGTGAAGAAAATTATTTTTATTACATTAAATTAATTCATATTTGCACTATAGGAGATTAAATATCTATTCTATTAAGATGTCAAAATGCTATGTTTTTTATTTTAGTAGTAATTTGTTCTTAAAAAACCAATCCTAATTTCTAATTAATTATAAGTTTATCTCTTGTTATGCAGGTAAGTATTTTTTTATCTGATAGGTATTCTTTATTCTAGCTCTTCCTTCTTCAATAGAGCGAATGGTGCCTCGAGCTTTTGACTGAACTAATATATTACCCAGGGCAGTTGCTTCTACCGGACCAGCAAAAACCGGTAAACCGCTGGTATTAGCAGTTAACTGACAGAGTAAATTATTTTGACTGCCACCACCAATAATATAAATCTCTTTTATCTTTCTTGTGGTAATCTCTTCAATTTGAGAAATTTTTTCAGCATAAGTTTTTGCCAGGCTCTCTAACACACCTCTGGTTATTTCAGCAATACTACCCGGTATATACTGCTCTGTTCTCTGGCAATACTTTCTGATACGGTCTGGCATACTATCATCAATAAGTCCTGGTTTGAGAAAGATCGGATCTGATGGATCAATTTTAAATTGAGCCGGCCCCTGCTCTTCTGCCATCCTGGTCAATTCTTCATAATTAAACATTCCCTCTCTCTCATCCCAGTAACGCTTACATTCCTGAATAATCCATAAACCCATAATGTTCTGCAAAAAACGGAATCCACCATCTGCAGAACCCTCATTAGTAAAATTATACTGATAACTCTTTTCATTTATTATCGGAACAGTAGATTCGATACCCAAAAGGGACCAGGTTCCAGAACTGATATAAACATAATCTTTATTATCTTCCACAGGAATTGCTGCTACAGCACTGCCCGTATCATGGCAGGCTGGAGCAATTAATTCAATCGATTTATCATGATCTATTTCTTTATTAATATGATTCAATAATTCTCCTATAATGGTGCCGGGGGGAATAATTGTGCCAAACCAATCTTTATTAAAGCCAAGCCTATCAATTATAGTAAAAGCCCAGTCCCTCTCGTTAGGATTATACAACTGGGTAGTGGTTACTATGGAATACTCATTCTTCTTCACTCCTGTTAACCAGTAATTTAATAAATCGGGAATAGTAAAAAAATAACGAATAGAGGGGACAATCTCTGGTTTTTGGGTAATAAAAGAATAGAGCTGAAATAAAGAGTTTATTTGCATAAACTGGATGCCTGTTAATTGAAATAATTCTTTTCTGGATATTACCTGAAAAACCCTTTCTACAATATGGTCAGTTCTCTTATCCCTATAGTGATAGGGATTTCCGATTAAATCTCCCTCCTTATCCAGCAGGACAAAATCCACTCCCCAGGTATCAATGCCAATACTGGTTATCTGATCGGGAAAATTCCTGACTGTTTTCTTAAGTCCTTTTTTAATCTCCGAAAAAATACCCAGTAAATTCCAGAATATACTTTCTTTAATCCTGACCGGTTGATTGTCAAAACGATGAATAACATGATTTTCTTCTATATTACCTACAATAATCCTTCCTGTTTCAGCTCCCAAATCAACAGCAACATGATATTCAGGGATCATTCTATCACCTACCCTCTTTCCCTTTCATTTTTCACCGGCCAAAAAATTCTGTCTATATTTCTCATCCAATCTATGAGCAATATGTTTAATTTCCTGAGGAGTAAGGGAATTAATTCCGCCTAAACATGAAGCCCCTATTCTTATCCAAGCCGCTTTGTTAGCAGTCAGAGTAATATTCTTTACATCTTTTGCGCTAGAGCCCAGGGCAATCAGGCCATGATTCTGTAAATACAATACTTTGGGAGGTTGTTGGTGTTGTTCTATGAAATTATCAAGTTCTTTTTTAACTTTTTGGGCAAGTTTCACACCTGGATCGGTATAAGATATTAAAACCGAGTCCATTCCTAAAACCACTATCTCATCCGGATAGATTCTTCCTTTCAAATTCTCAGGAAAACTTTTTGAGCAAACTAAAATATTAACTGAAATTGGATGAGTGTGTCCTATAAAGTTTACACCATCAATATTGAGACAGACAGCATGTAGTAAAGTTTCCACTGATGGCCTTAAAGTCTGAACCGAATCCACCAGTGCTTCCTTAAATACTCTTTGAATAATATCATCTGAAGGATTGTTTACTTTAAGTAACCTCATAATAGTTTCAAGCTTAAGATGTACAAATTCTTCCGCCTTTATAGTTTCCAGACAGGTGCCGCTAGCCTTTACTAAAAAGGTTCCTTTTTCTTCTCCATCCATTACTTTAGCCGAGGAATTCCCTTCTCCAAGAATAGTTAACTGAAGAGAGCTATTTCCTAAAAAATGGGATAACTCGACTAATGCATTAAGTATTTTTGTTTTTTTATTTTTTACTTTTTCAAACATTTTTTTTTACCTTTTTTAACTAAAAGGGATTTTATTTAATACCGTTTACTTAATTCATTTTTTTCATAATTATGAATTTGTTCAATAACCTCTTTCTCCATGGTAATGCCTCTTGATTGACAGTAATAGTCCCAAACCACACCAAAAGGCATTACTTTACAAGCCTCTAAAAGTGCCAACCTGGCAAAAAAATCTCCATCTTCTTCATAGATACATAATTGTGCAGTAGGTTCTAAAAAGGCAACTAATAATGCCTTCATTACCGCTCTTGCTCCAACTACCCAGGCTCCTACCCTGTTTAAAGAAGCATCAAAAAAATCAAGCCCTAAAATAACCTGTCGCCATTTTGTACTGCGTACCAATTCTTGACAGAGAAACAGTAAGTCATCATTTACAATCACCACATGATCGCTATCCCAACGCAAACCACGGCTAATATGAAGCAATAGTTGGTCTGAGAATTGAAGGATAGCTGAAATTTTATCAGCAATTAATTCTGTAGGATGGAAATGTCCCATATCAATACATAACATCTTATTATGTTTTAGAGCATAACCCATATAAAATTCATGTGAACCTACTACAAAAGCTTCGCTTCCTATTCCAAAAAGTTTTGATTCTAAGGAATCTTTGATCAATTCAGGGGGATAGTATTCGGAAAAAATCTCATCAAGCGATTCTTTTAAAATTTTCCTATATTCATACCTTTCTATCGGAAAATCTTTTGATCCATCTGGTATCCAGATATTATGAATGCAGGTATCTGATTGCTTCTGCCCAATAAAAGAACTAATCTTTCTTGCTTTTCGTACATGATTAATCCAGAAATTCCGAATTGCTAAATCCTTACTACTTAGGGTATACCCTGATTCTGCTTTGGGATGCGAAAAACAGGTACAATTAAAATCAATTTTTAGCTTATTCTGATTTGCCCATTCCACCCATCCTGAAAAATGTTCTGGTTCAATTTCATCTCTGTCTACCAACTTGTCTCCAAATTCGCCATAAATGGCGTGTAAGCTCAATCTGTGTTTTCCTGGTAACATACTGTAAACCTTAAGTAAGTCCTTTCTTAGTTCTTCTATTGTTCTAGCTTTACCAGGATAGCTACCGGTAACCTGGATGCCACCTCCCGAGAGCTGCGCCTCAGGTACCTCAAATCCGCCTACATCATCTCCCTGCCAGCAATGAATTGATAAGGCAATGTGGTCTAAATTTTTCAGAGCCAGTTCTACATCAACACCCCATTTTGCATATTGTTCTTTCGCCATCTGATAGGACATAATAGTATCCTCGCTGAGCATTTCACCACCTCTTAATTATTACTGTATAAATATTTTTCTTATTGTACAAAGCAATTTTTTAAAAGAATTATCTTAATTATCTGATAAACCTTCTTAATCGAGATGAAAAACTTCAGCTAAAGGATAAGATAGAGGAGAGTTGTCAGGATTAGTTTCCATTAAGTCTTTCATATAATCCCACCATCTTTTCATTATTTCTTTGTGAGGTAGTTCCTGTACCCTATTTTCTTCTGTTAATTTTTGAACTGCAAATAAGGTATTAGTTTCTCTATCTAAAAAAATGGAATAATCTCTAATACCAGCTTCAGTTAGGATTTCTTTTAACTCTGGCCATATATGATCATGCCTCAGTTTGTATTCTTTTTCCCTTCCGTATTTTAATTTCATTTTAAATGCTACTCGTTTCATCTTTATATCCTCCCCTGATTCTTTCCTTTCCCAATAATATCCTTTCACGTATATTCCTGATAAATTCCGGTAGTAAAATAGCTATGATAAGCAAGAAGCCTGAAACAATATTCATAACTTTTCCGGGAACATTTACCAAGCCCATTCCAAATCTTAAAAATCCCAGTAAAAAGATTGATATTATAACTCCCAATATGTTTCCTTTTCCGCCAGTAATGGCTACCCCACCTAAAACCACAGTGGTTATTATTTCTAACTCCCACCCATCAGCAATATTAGGTCGTGTGCTACCTATCCGGGAAGTCAATAAAATTGAGGCAATTCCAGCACAAAAACCAGTTAAGGTAAAATTGAGTAATCTGATATTACGAACCGGTATCCCGGAAAACCTGGCAGCAGTTGGATTATTTCCTATAGCATATAGCTTTCTACCCAGAGTAGTATTATGTAGAATAAGAGCAAAAATAATAGCCAGAATAGTAAATAATAATAACTGGAAAGGAATTCTGGTATTAGCCAGATAACCCTGTCCTAAAAAAGCAAAAGAAGATGGATATCTGGTAAAAGCCTTATCACCAAGAATAACATAGGCAATTCCTCTAAACAAAGACATACTGCCTATAGTTACCGCAATAGCAGGAACATTAAGTCTGGTAATAATTATTCCGTTTAAAAAACCTGCTATAATACCTGCTAAACATCCGATTACAATTAGACCCCAGGTCTGTACACCAAAAGCAGAGGCTAATCCCATAAAAACAGAACAGAGAGCAATAATAGAAGCAACTGAGATATCGATATCACCACAGACAATAACAAAAATCATAGGTAGGGCAATAATTGCTTTTTCTGTGAAATTAAATGTGGTGTTCATAATATTAACGTAATTGAAAAAATAAGGAGAAAGGCGGGAATTAATAATAGTAATCAGAATAAATATTATAAGTAGCATAGTCTCCCAGCGTATCAACAATTCTGAAATATTAATATTCAATTTTTTTAATCTCTTATTTTTATCAATCATAATATCACTTCGGGAATTGATTATCCTCTTTTCCTTATAATAATCTGTTGATTTCTTTGGCTCATAATCGTATTAATAATGATGGCTGCAATAATAATAAAACCCTGAATAAACATCTGCCAGAATGGAGAAACCTTGATAACTGGAAGAGCATTTTTTATAATACCTAAAAAAAGAGCTCCCAGAATTACACCCAGAACACTTCCCGAACCACCAGCAATGCTGGCACCTCCAATTACACAGGCTGCCACAGTCTGTAATTCAAAACCAATGGCGCTATCACTCTGCGCTGAGGCATAGCGAGCCACCCATAAGAATCCTGATAATCCACAAATCATACCACATAGAGCAAATACCAGATATTTTATCTTCTTTAAATTAATTCCTACATACTGGGCAGCAGTAATATTACCTCCCACACCATAGATTTCCCTACCGGTACGGGTATAATAAAGAAAAATATAAAATATTATGATTACCATAAGCGAAATAATCAGAATTAGGGATATTCCAAAAATGTTTATTCGGGGAAAATATCGAAATGAATCGGTCATCTCGTGAGCACTCACCCAGGTACCTTTACTTAGAACAAATACCAATCCGCGATAAATGCTCATAGTACCGAGGGTGGTAATAATTGGAGGAATATTACCATAAGCAACAAGCAGACCATTAAAAGAACCCAGCATAAATCCTATAGCAATTGATAATAAAAGAATTATAAAAACAGGAACCTCAGGATGATATTGATTTAACAAAGCTACACTCATCCCGCTGAAGGCTATACCGGAAGCAACCGATAAATCGATACCAGCTGTTAAAATTACCAGCATTTGAGCAATAGCCACCATAAATAGTATTGCTGTATCATCCAGAATATCCTTAAAATTAGACAGACTAAAAAACCGAGGTGCTCGGAAAGTAATAAGTAATATCTGAATAATAATTAATATAAAAAGGGTAAACTCACGCCGTTTAACAAAATTCACCTCAATATTTTCCTTTCAGAACTGATTCTTGATTATTAACTATATTTATTGTTTTTGTAAGCCAGTTGCTGCCTTAATAATTTTTTCTGAATTAGCTTCTTTTCGATTTAAAGAGCTGGTAATAACACCTTCATGCATCACAATAATACGATCGGACATTCCTATAATTTCAGGTAATTCAGAAGAAACCAGGATAATAGCTATCCCTTCATTGGCTAATTTAGACATGATACTATGTACCGCAACTTTAGTTCCCACATCAATTCCTTTAGTTGGTTCATCCATTATAAGAATTTGGGGAATAGTAGCTAACCATTTTGCCAGTACCACTTTTTGTTGATTGCCGCCGGATAGAGATAAAACTAATTGCTGCCAGGTAGTGGCTTTAATATCCATGTCTTTCCCATATTTTTCAGTAATTTCCCACTCTTTCTGTTGATTAAGAAAAACAAATCTACTAATCCTATCAATAATTGGTAAAGTGACATTATCTTGTATAGTCATATCTAAAATGGTGCCCTGTAATTGTCTATCCTCAGGAATATAAGCAATACCTTGTGCCATAGCCATATTTGGATTTCTAATATCCACATCTTTTTCATTAATAAAAATTTGGCCCTCTTTTTTAACATCAATACCAAAAATTGTTTGCATAACCTCTGATCTTCCTGCTCCTACTAACCCAAAAAAACCTAGAATCTCTCCTTTGTGAAGTTCAAAAGAGATATCCTTAAAAAATCCCGGCTTTGATAACTTTTCCACCTTTAAAACCACCTGGCCTAGTTTTGCCTCTACTTTGGGAAACATCTTATCAAGTGTTCTGCCAGCAACCATCCGAATTATTTCATCTGGAGAGGAATCCTCTATTTCTCCTTCTCCGATCAATCTTCCATCACGTAAAACAGTATAATGTTCTGCAATTTCAAAAACCTCCTCAAATTTATGGGAGATAAAGATAATAGCTCTACCCTGGGATCTTAACTTCCTGATGATACGATAAAGATACTCTACCTCTTTCAGAGTTAAAGCAGAAGTTGGTTCGTCCATAATTACTATTCTGGCATCCATAGATAAAGCTTTAGCAATCTCCACCATGTGCCTTTGTGCTACACTCAAATTTTTCACTGGTATATCCACATCAATCTCCATTTCCAGACTATCAAGTAGCCCTTTGGTTTCTTTTTTCATCTCCGCCCAATCCAATAGACTCCTATCTGACCTTTTAATATGATGCCCCATAAAAATATTCTCTACCACAGATAATTCCGGAAACATGGTGGCTTCCTGGTGAATAGCGGAAATACCGGCTCTCTGTGAATGAAGGGCAGAAGGAAATGTGATTGGATTACCATTCAAGTGAATGCTACCTGAAGTTGGTTGGTAGATACCAGTTATAATCTTAACCAGAGTGGATTTCCCGGCACCATTTTCCCCTACTAAAGCATGGACTTCTCCGGTTCTAATTTTAAAATCAACTTCATCTAAAGCCTTTATACCAGGAAAATATTTGCTAATTTTTTTTAAGCTAAGTATCTCTTCTTCCAAAATCTGCTCCTGACCGGGTAATGAAAGCGAAGTATGATGATACTTAACTCTCATCATACTTCGCTTTAACAGAAATAAATTAAAAGGTTTAGCAATTTACTGGTACATTCAAGCTGCCAAGGTCAATAAATCTCAGCAAATTGTTCAATATTGTTTTTATCAAAGACATACGGCTCACCCATTACTGCAACATTATTGTCTCCTATTTCAATTTTACCCATTCTGCCTACTGCAAAAACCTGTCCTTTCTCGGCCTTAAATTCTTCCTTAATTAATTTACAGGTAATGTAGGTTGCAGAGTACCCTAAGTCAATGGGATTCCAGAGAGCCATTTTCTCGCAAGTACCATTCAAGATATATTGTTTCATTTCTGAGGGAAGGCCTAATCCTGTTAATTGTATTTGTCCGATTTTACCGGCATCTTCAATAGCTTTACCGGTAGCAGCAATACCGACAGTAGTGGGTGAAATAATTCCCTTTAAATCGGGATAAGAGGTAAACAAGCCCATAGCTTCTCGATAACTCTTATCGGAAAGGTCATCACCATAGACCACGGTAACCAGTTCCATCTTTTGGTAGGCAGGTTCTTTCAGTTCTTCTTTCATCCATTCAATCCAGGTATTCTGATTGGTATGCTGTGAAGAGGCGCTTAGAATTGCGATCTGCCCTTCGTAGTCAATAAGTTCGGTAATCATCTTTACCTGGCTTCTACCAATAAATTCAGCGCCTGATGGATCGAGATGTAATAACCTTCCTCCAGATGCTATTCCAGAATCAAAAGAAATCACTGTAATACCCATATCTATAGCTCTTTTACAAATAGGAACCAAGGCATCAACATCGTTTGCTGATATGGCGATTCCATCTACTCTCTGTGCGATAAGAGAGTCAATGATTTCAATCTGTCCTTCTGCAGTGGGTGTACTGGGACCCTGGAATATTAATTCAATACCTCCCAGTTCATCAACTGCTTCCAATCCACCATTATGACAAGCTTCAAAAAAGGCATTACCTAAATTCTTCACCACCATAGCAATCCTGACATTATCCGCATGAGCTAAAACAACTGAAGTCATTAAAAAAATGAAGAGAATAGAAATCATAATCAGACTTTTTCTTTTCATAAAAACCTCCTATTTTTAAAGAAAATGTCTTTTTATAAGCAGTTTTATGATAAGGATTGAAGTAGATTAATTAAAAATCCATCACCTCCCGATTAAGGTATTTTTTTCTGTACTGATAATAATTATTACATAAAATGACTATATTTTCAAACAGCAAATTACTTGTTTAACTATTAAAAAGTATCATCAGTTAGGCAATCCCTGTTTGTATTTATTTCTCATAATTTAATCCTTTAACTATTTTCCAATCTGGGTATGCAATTAATAATTACTGTATTTTAAATTTATTCCAGCTTTTTTAGATATTTTTCATAGATAGAAAGGGTATTCTGATCATATAATACAAAGCGGATGTGCCTTACATGAATCAGTTTCGGTAATACCTTTTTTATGGCACGAAAAGCAACCTGGGTAGCCTCTTGGAGAGGATAGCCAAAGGCACCGGTAGAAATCGCTGGAAAGGCAATTGAATCAATACGATGCTGGTCTGCTAACTGTAAGGCATTGAGATAGCAGTTTGCCAACAATATATCTTCAGGACTATCAATACCATAAACCGGCCCCAGACAATGAATAACGTATCTATTTGGAAGCTTATGACCACCGGTAATAACTGCCTCACCCGGTTTAATAGGTGCCAGGGGCTTACATTCCTCTTCCAATCCCGGTCCGGCAACTCGATGCAATGCACCAGCTACTCCTCCACCTATTCTCAGTTGGGCATTAGCAGCATTTACTACTGCAGTCATATCTTTCTGGGCAGCAATGTCTCCCATAATACATTCCATAGTAATTTTGGATATCTCCTTTTTCATAACAGAACTTCCCCCTTATGAAAAATATTTTCTGATAAACTGCTAATATCTTATCTTGTTTTCTGATTCCTCCCATAATAGAAATGCTTCTTTAGCCTCTTCTGCATTAATTTGAACCATTGGTATGGTTCGCTGAGCAAGGGGTCGATTAAACTCGGCATAGATTGAATCATTGGCAAATCCAATCTTATGAGCATCTTTTCTGGTATTACCAAAATAAACGGCATCTAGATGCGCCCAATAGATAGCTCCCAAACACATGGGGCATGGTTCACAGAAAGTAAAGATACTACAACCTGATAAATTAATGGTCTTTAATCCTTGACAGGCCTGGCGGATAGCTTGTATCTCAGCATGGGCAGTGGGATCATTATTACTAGTAACAGCATTAACTCCGGTTGAAATAATCTGATTATTCTTGACAATAACAGCTCCAAAAGGACCTCCTCCCATTCTAATATTTTCTATGGATAACCGAATCGCTTCCTCCATAAACCTACTAAGCATATTCCTCCTCCTTTTTCCACTGAAAGCATGTGATTCAAATAAAGAGAGCCTACTTATTCTATTGCTTCAATACCGATGCTTCGTAACCAATCTAAAATCTCTATCTTTAATTTTTGTTCCTTAAATTGAAACCATTTCTGCTTATAAAAAGGATAATCAATTAATACCATTTTAAAACGATGGAAGGCACCTTTGCCAACCAGGGCAATATTTAATTTTTCTCTTAACAATTCATCCGTTACACTATCCGCAAATTCCACCATAAGTTTATAACTCTCACTAAGCGGCTTCATAGGTATATTTATATAACGTTCGGGATTCTCAATTAATATCTCTTTAGCTATTTTAATCTGATTGAGCATCCATTCCGGTAAATCATCTCTTAATTCTTGCTCTTCTGCATATCCTGTTACCTCTTCTGTTAATATAATAACCTCTCCGGTATCCTTATCGAGAAAATACTCATTATAATCTCTTTCTACATCTTCCATTGCCGCTTCTATCATTGGTAAATCAGCCTTTAGCTTTTTCATAATTATTCCCTTTAGTGTTACCGATAATTTAATTCTACCAATAATATGATAACTTTAAAATAATATTTATGCTATTCTTTTTTTACCTGATATTTTATATTATAGAACGCCTTCATTAAGAGAGGCAAGAAAATAGATATTTGTTATAAATATGATAAAATAACTAAAGTGGAGGATTTTATGAATCAATTTTCAATTATCTTGATAACTATACTTCTTTTATTAGTAGTAATTTATCTGTTTACCAGAAAAGGGGGCAAGGAAGAGAGAAAGAAACAGGCGCTAAGACAGAAATACTATAAATTACTTCGACTTCCTCCTGAACTGGCAGCTGAAACAATGGGAAGACAAATGAAAAATCTGAAAGAAAAACACCCCCATAAATCAGAAGAATGGTATCTGGAAAAAATAATTTATGACCTGGAAAGAGATCGTGGATAATAATAAATAATAAATATGATAAATAAGTGTAAGGGAATTGCACGATAATTCTATTTATTAAGGTACTATCACTAAATTATAATTCTGACTACCCAATCCTAATTCTTCGGCATACCTCAATCCCACTTCCCAGCTAGTATCGGGATGTATATGATGGAATTTATCTTCTCCTTTCTGGTAATTACGGTCTTCCAGAATGGATTGCTTAACCATAGAGGCTTCATTAACCAAATCTACACAGACTCTGTCCAATGCTACCGGGTCAAAGGAGGCAGCCATTCCTATATCTGGCACAATAGCCATATCATTATAGCCATAGCAATCACATAGTGGAGAAACATTCATAATAAAGCTGATATGAAAATTTGGTTTATCTTTTAGGACTGCGTAGGCATATTCTATAATTTTTCCCTGTACTATAGCGCTGGAGGCTTGAGAACCAGCCACTGCAGCACTGTACTGACATACTGCCACACATTGACCACAACCGATGCATTTTTGATAATCTATTTCCGCTTTTTTATTACTATTTAACTTGATGGCATACTGTGAACAATTTTCAAGACAAATACCACAACCAATACAGTTTTCTAACTTTATAATGGGTTTTGAAGTAGAATGCATCTCTTTTTTACCAGCTCGCGAACCACTTCCCATCCCTATATTTTTCAGAGTGCCTCCAAAACCAGTCAATTCATGCCCCTTAAAATGGGTAAGAGAAACTATTATATCAGAATCGGCAATAGCAGACCCTATTTTGGGAGTTGAACAGTATTTCTTGTTTATTTTAATTTTTCTATATTCGGTTCCTTTTAATCCATCAGCAATAATCACATCACATCCTACTGCTATTCGATTAAAACCGTTTTCCATAGCAGTATTAAGATGGTCAATAGCATTAGCTCTTTTACCATGATAGAGAGTATTGGCATCAGTAAGAAAGGGAAATCCACCAGCTTCCTTTATCAGCATAACGATACGGGCTACATAATTTGGTCTGATATAGGCAAGATTACCCGCTTCTCCAAAATGTATCTTTAAAGCAACAAATTTCTCATTAAAATCAATATTTTTAATTCCTGCTCTTAAAACTAAATTCTGTAATTTATCCAGTAGATTGTTTCTTGGTTTTACCCTTAAATTAGTAAAATATACTTTTGATTTTTTCACTTATTTTACCCTTCTTTTCTTATGAATATAATTAATTATACCATTTACTATCATCACAATTTCTTAGTTAACTTTTAATATGTTTTTATTTTACACTAAATTGTTCTTTTGATAAATAACTTTCCAGAAAAAGGGAAGAAATAATAATTAACGGTACGGAAACAATCCATCTTATTGCAGTAAATTCAGCTCCTAAAAAGGATGCCTCGAATAGAGTCATAGGAATTCTAACCACAGCAGAAGCACCTAGAAAAGTAAAAATAACACTTAACCGAGCTCCCTTATGGTATAAGGCAGATGATACAGGTAAGGCAACTAACAATCCTCCCGCCATAGTCCCTGCTAAAATAATAGCCCAGATATATCCTTGCAAACCGCCTTGATATCCAAAATGTTTTTCAACTTTTTCTCTGGGAACCCAGACTTCAAATAAACCAATTAAGATAAAAGCACAGGGTAATATCCTGCTCATAGAAAATAAAAAAGATATTAAGTTGGTACCAATCTCAATTCCAGAGGAAATATTAAATACATAGGAATAAATAATATATATAAAATAGGCTAAAAAAGTAATCAAAAATAGATTTCTTTTCATCTTATTCTTTTCTTTCTTGTTTTGTTCTTTCATAGGGCAACCTCGCCAAAATAAAGACCTATCAACAAGGCTACAATTAGGGCAATGATAAAACTAATAATATTACGGATAAGAGCAACTCTTTTACCCAGATAAGTAACCTCAACCGGGAAAGTTATGGTGCCAACCATCATCAGAGTAGTGGTAAAAGCAGCAATAATAGTATAGGAAATTCCATTATCCTTTAATATTCCGGCTAAGGGAAAAGCTATAAATCCTGGCACAGCTGTTATCGAACCAACCAGCGCTGCTAGAATAATATTTACCATATTGCTTCCATAACTAAGATAGGTAATAATTTTTTCCTGGGGAAAAAGAAATAAAATAATGGATACCAGGATAAGCATAATCAGAAATGAGGGAATAATAATGAGAAATCTCCGATAAGCCAATATGATGGCTTTTTTGGATTTAGAACGATCAAAGAAAAAAGATAACAATAATAAGATACCTGTTAGGTAGAAAAGCCACATAAAATGATTCTCCTTTTCAATTTTGGCTTATTGCTTCATAGAATTATTTTTTTCTCTTTGTGTTCCTGTTGAATTCAAAGGGATGACTTTTATATCACCATGGCATTTCTGAACCTGTTCTTGATTGCACTTATCATTTTTTGGTCTTAATCCAGGATGCTGGCAATTGTCTTTTTTTATTTCTTCTCTACTCCTCCCGTAATTAAGGTGGTTTTTAGACATTTTTTGATAAATCTCATCTTCAATTGAATCTATTCGGGATAGCTCAAGAATATGTTTAGAAACTTCTTCTAAAACTTTTCTATTAACATAATAGTGGGTATAATAGCCCCTTTTATCCCCTTTAGCTACACCGACCTCTCGTAAAATTTTTAAATGCTGGGATACCGCAGATTCTGAAATATTCAATCTAATAGATAGGGCGCGAACACAAAGGTCATGTTTCAGTAACAACTTCAGGAGACTATAGCGGGTCTTATCAGATAAAGCCTTAAAAATTTCTAATATACTATCCATTGATTTATCTCTTTTATTTTAGTATCTTCTAAATTAAATTATATATTACTAAAATATCCCTGTCAATTAATAAACATCTCTATTAATCGATAAATTACATTTTTTATAAAAGAAAGACGAAACTTATTTATTTTTAAGTTTCGTCTATCTTACTTTTTAATATCTGCCATTCTCAGATAATTAAATCACCTTATTTTATTTTCCAGTAGAGAAGAGATTCTGGCACTTCTGGTTCCGAGAATACTGGTACAGCAGGTCCTTTGAAATCAGGAGGATTTTCTTTGGGAATGGGGGGCCATAAATCGGCTGGAATGACCGGATGATAATCAACTCCCACCATTCTCTCCTGAAATTCATTCTGGATAGCGGTTAATTTTGTCTCATCAGTTAGCAGATCAAGACCAGTACAACCCAGGATCTTCACTGCAAATACGGCACCTTTCCAACCGATGGACATACCTACCTGATCTTTTTTTGCTGAACTATGACCGGGTGTTTCGAGTGCTTCGGTAGTAGTATAAAAGGATACAAGTGGTGCGATATAACTGACATCACCAGTATCAGCAGAACCTTTCGAGGTATCATCTATCGGTTCATGGATAGAACTATCTATCTTTCCGAGAGGAATATTATATTTTTCCGCAAGGGACTGAACAAATTGATTCTCTTCTTCAGTAAAGTTAGGTGTTCCAATATGCTTCATATTTTCAATTACCAGGTCTGAACCTGTTTTATTGGGTATCTGGTTATAGAAAGCACCAACTACCTGCATGGTTACATCGGTTCCGCTGGCTAGAGCTCCAGCACGAAGACAATCATCTACTCCACCTTCTCTAGAACGTAGTTCATCAATATCTTTCATCATAGGTCCCCGGAGGACCAGTTTCATTTGAGCAAAATCTGGGACCACATTAGGAGCTTGACCTCCGTTAGTAATAATATACTGGATTCTCATAGGTTCAATCATGTGTTCCCTTAAAAATTCCATAGCGATGGAGCTTATGGTTAGTCCATCCAGAGCAGAACGACCCTTTTCCGGCGCAGCACCTGCATGGGAACTAACTCCTTTATAGTTAACTTCTAAAATCTGTACTGCCAGATTAGAGCCATAATTAGATTCATTTTTAGTTCCAGGATGCCAGTTTAAAAAGACATCACATCCGTCGAAGACTCCCTCCCGAGCCATCCAAACCTTTCCGCCATGGGTATCCTCAGTAGGAGTACCGAACAGCTTTACAGTGCCATCAATATTATGCTTTTCCATTACCTCTTTTAGAACTATGGCACCTGCTACACTACCAGCACCAAATAAATTGTGTCCACAGCTATGTCCATTGGGTAAGGCATCGTATTCAGCGAGAATACCAATCACCGGCTTTCCTGTTCCCTGAGTATATGTTCCCACAAAACTGGTTGGCATCCCGGCTAATCCTCTTTCTACCTCAAATCCATTCTGTTCCAATTCATCTACCAATAAGTCCGAAGATTTGAACTCCGTTAAGCCCATTTCTGCCCACTCCCACAATTGGTAAGATATAGCACTAATATGTTCTGCTTTCTCATCAGCCCAACTTATCACTGTTTTTTTAGCATCTTCAATATTAACCTGAGCTATTGCACCTAAATTAAAACCAATTATTAATATACCTACTACAACAACAGTCATTAATCCTGAAATATTTCTCCTCATAATTATCTCCTTAATTTTTATATTTTTTAATCAAATAAATATTTTTCACAACTGTCTGTTCCCTTCTAGTAACGAAAGTGCTGGTAATTTTTCTATCCCCTTATATTTTTACATGATCTTTTCTCCTTTCTGCTCAAAATAAAAAAGCCACGAATGAATTAATCACCCGTGGCTATATAAAAATAAAAACCACAGGCTTTTACCGAGGTAAATGCCTGTGGTTTTTTTCAGAGACTTATTATAACCTTCTACCAATCCCCAAAGGCGTTTACCTCTGGAATAAAGTAGAAGAAATAATATGAATTATCAATATTGTTTATTTGTGATTTAAAAATATTTTTATCTTTTAACATAACTTATACTTTTTTAAATAAATTTCTTTATAGAATATCTATTAATTCATCAAATGTCAATAACAAAATTAAAAAATTATTAAAATAACTTATTTAATAATGCCTATTAATGGAAATAAAATGCATGCTAACTATAATTCAAAGCCCAAAAATGTTTTTACTAAATAGCCTATAATGAAGGAAATGGCTGCCACACCAATGCTGATAGAAGCCATCTCTATAAATCTTTTCTTAAAATTATAATCGTTAGCCACAGAAATATAATAATTAAAAATAAAAATAATAACCAGTGCTACTATAATAGTCATAGCAAGACTGTAGAAATAATTGCTAATTAAAAAATAAGGCGTAATTAAAGCTATGACTGTCAAAATATAAGCAATTCCAGTATAAAACGCAGACTTACCTGCTCTTTCCTGCTCTTCCGGATTTGGCTCTGCTTTGGTAGATAGGTACTCACTTGCCGCCATGGAAAGAGAGGCGGAGATACCAGTAATTAATCCCAGGAGAGCTATGATTCTTGAGTTCTGAATGGATAAAGTAAAACCAGCCAGGGCACCAGTAAGTTCTACCAGTGCATCATTCAAGCCTAGAACTACTGAACTCATATAAGTAAGTTTTTCCTCATTAATCATATTTATTAATTCGGCTTCATGTTTTTCTTCGGCTTCAATGATTTCTTTCATTTCTGGTATAGCCTTAAGCATTTGCTTATAATTCTTTTGTGCTTGTTCTTCCCCTTTTTCCTGTAATTTAACCCCAAAGGTCAAGCCAAACACCCGGGATATAAAAAGATAAAAAAATACTCTTGACTTATCTACTTTTAAATCCATCTTGGTATATTTCTTAAATATTTGGGCGTGTTTTTTCTCATCATTGGAAATCCTTGCTAATATTTTTGAGTTATGCGGATCTTTAACTAATTTAGCTAACTTTCCATAGACTTGTTCCCCTACCAGCTCATCTTGCTGTGCCTTTTTTAACTCATTGATTTCTTTTTCACTTAACTTATAATTCATAAAAATAAACCCTTTCTAGTAAAATATTAATTTAATTCCGGTTTACCATCCGACCATTTTGCATCTTGTAAATGGACTGGATTATTGCTGCATCTGAATCAAGGGCTAAAAATCAATAACAAATATTTATTAATAAATTATTAAGAAAATCAGACAGAAAATAAGGTCGCTATTAATAGACCAATAATCGCTCCTACAATTACTTCAAAGGGTGTATGACCGATAAATTCTTTCATACGCCCGTTTTTCAGTCTGTTTTCCTTAAAAAATATCAGCATAAGCTTGTTTAATACTTTGGCTTGTTCACCGGTAGCTCTTCTTACTCCTGCAGCATCAGCCATAACCACAATGGCAAACACACTGGCTAGAGCAAACAAAGCAGAATCCCAACCCTCCATATAACCTATCGAGACTGCCACACTGACTGAGAGTGCAGAATGGGTGCTGGGCATTCCACCCGCTCCAAAAAATCTGCCTAGGTCCCATTTTCCCTCTGTAATAAAAAATAATATTAACTTAATAGCCTGATTGACAATCCAGGTAAGGAAGGCAATTGCTATTATTTTATTATTAAATATGGCAATTAACTCATCAAAAATTCTTATATTATCTTTTCTCCTTTAAGTGCATTTCAATATTTATAAACCAAACTGGAAAACTGGTTACTATTTGCTATCCGCCTTTAACACGCCAGCTCTGGCGTAATTTTCCCATTCCATCTCTCTGATTATGATACTTACTGCTTCTTTAGGGCAATTCAGAGTATCCGAAATAGCATCAGTAACCATCTTTACCATTTCTCTTTTCTGTTCTACTGTTCTACCTTTCAATATCTCTATCTGTAAAATCGGCATAATAAAAACCTCCTTTTAAAAAAATAATAAAACACCGCCTAATAAACTAATATGTAAATATTATATAGCAAAATTTTTTATTTTAGTTAAAGGTACAAGACTACAAAAGCAATTTATAATAAAACAAACCTATCCATTCATGCAATGCTCTTAAATTATGTTCCCAGGAACTTCTGTTGGGAAGAAGATTTAGTATGCCAGGATGAATATTTTCATATAAGAAGTCTACCGGAGCAGGAAATATTAATATATCATCATTTTGAAAGGCAAACATTGCCCTGGGCATATGCACAGCGCTTGTTACCAGAATAACCTCCTGAAAACCATATCTTCTAATCAAGCCCATTGTAAAGCTGGCATTCTCCAGAGTAGTGCTGGACTGGGTTTCTTTAATAATATCCTCAGCAGGTATCCCTAAGTCCACTAATAATTGTTTCATACTATCAGCTGCTGGTATATTTCCGGCAAAGCCGGGAACAGTTCCTCCGCTTACCAGAATAGGACACTCCATTTTCTTATAAAGAAAATAGGCTCCCAGAAGACGTACCAGGGTAATCTCGCCCACTTCAGCATTACCTACACCTGCTGATAAACTTCCCGTTACTAAGTCTCCAGCCAGTACTACTATTAGCGGATGGCTAAAATTTACCCTATCTCTGAATATATCTGAATTAAGAATGTATTTATCTTCCAAAGGTTTCAGGAAGAGATGTTCCCCTAACCAGGAACTCAATAAAAATAAAAGGGTAACTAAAAATACCGTAAATATGGTAGCTATCTTTTTCTTACGATAAATTAAAAGAAAATAGAGCAGTAAAATGGCAATAATGATAATTCCCGGTGGAAATATAAATTGCATAAAAATTTTGCGCAATAAGAGCATTAAATTTAGCATCTTAGCAATTACACTCTTTTCTAATGTTCTTGCTTTTCACCTCTTTTAGCCTTCTCTTATCTTCTTTCCACATGGGAATTTTATCTGAAATCCTCTCTGTTACCCATCTGTAGTCTAAATTCTCATTAATTGAATAGAACATCCACTTCCCAATTTTACGACTGTTGATTAACCTGGCTTCTCTTAATACTCTTAAGCTGTGAGAGATTCTGGATTGTTCCATATCCAGAGCACGGGTGAGCTCACAGACACAGAGCTCACCCTCAGTTAAAATCAGAAAAATGCGTAATCTTGTTTTATTAGAAAAGGCGCTGAATATTTTGATATATTCTTCCATAAACATCCTTAGTAGCTAATTTATAATTTCCTCACCATCACTTATTTTTTAGGGCAGAGCAAAGTTAATATCTATCGGAACTGCTATTTTAAAATAAATATACTCTTGAAGTATTTCCTCAATATCAACATTAGATAAACTTTGCTGTTCAATTCTAATTGTTATTTCTTTCTCCTCTCCTGGTGATAAAGTGATCTCTTGATTATTTGGTGTAATATAATCCTGAGAGGAGGTTATTGAAAAGTTTCTCAACTCACTAGCACTATTATTCTTTATTAAAAATTTTGCTTCATACCATTTATTTTCCATTTCCTCGGCAATTATGAATTTCTGCAGAGGTTGAATAGAAATCATTTCTGCTTTCTCTATTATATAACCTTCAATCATTAAGGTCACATTTCTTCTATTTGGATCATTGGTGACCAGACGAATATATTCTCTTATTGCTCCTCTTTCCTGCCCATGGGAATCGTAAACAAAACTAAGCTCGATTTCCTCCCCGGGAGCCAATAATAGTGGAAATTCAGGCACTTCTTGTTGATAAGAAACCTGATTTGGGAGAATAATATTTTCAATTTCCAAAACTAAATCACCCTGATTGGATACCTTTATCAAGAGTGAAGAGGAATCACCAATTGAGAGTAATCCCAGATCCCATTTGCTGGTAGATGTATGTATTTTGGGAGAAGATTCTCGTTCCACAATCGCCTTGATGGCAATTTTCATTCTGGGAGTTTTCGGGTCATTACTGTAAATATAGACAGACTGGGTCACCTCTCCATCATAGCCCCTGGGATTAAAGGTAACCTCTAATTGGGTGGTTTTACCGGGTAAGAGATTTTTATCTGACAATACAGTTGCAGTACAGCCACAGGGAGCTTGGACTCTCTCGATAATAAGAGTTTCTCCTCCCTCATTTTTTAAGGTAAAAATATGGGTCTGTGGTTGGTCTGACTTTATTGTTCCTAAATCTCCTATCTCTTCTGAAACGGATAATTTTGCTGGACCGGAATAATAACCACCTACTCTACTGATTAGAAAACCAATCCCTAAAAAGATAGCTATAATGGTAATTACTATTATGGTAAAACTTTTTTTAGGCATTCTTGCTTTAACCTCTTTCTATATTAATTATATTTACTTAGTTTACTTCAGATTTAAAATGTTTTGTCTTAAATTAAGTGCTATCCTTAAAAATTATATCAGTCTTATTCTTTTATCACTTGTCGCTATCTTCCTGATACTCCCTACAATGCTACTCTTGCTAAATCCCTCTTCTATTAATAGCTTCAGCAACTGTCTGGCATCTTTCTTCTTAACCGAAATAAGAAGTCCTCCAGAGGTCTGGGCATCATATAATAATATTTCTTTAGCTGAATCAATTTCTATCATTTTCTCCACACCACAGGAAAATATTTTTTGATTCAGCAGACTTCCCCCGGGAATCATATCCTTATGGGAAAGCTCTAAGGCCTTTTCTATCAGCGGGACCTTGTTTGCCTCAATATCAGCTCCAACATCACTACCTTGTAACATTTCACTGAGATGCCCCAGAAATCCGAATCCGGTAATGTCAGTCATACTATTAATAGACAGATTTAAAATAGAATTAGAAATACTATTAAGCTTAATCATCCAGTTAATTGTCTCTTGTGCCTCTGATACGGTTATTTCTGCTGTCTTCAAAGCAGTGGCTATTATGCCGGTCCCCAGTGGTTTAGTTAATATCAACCTATCCCCTTCCTGGCAATTATTATTTCTTCTTATTTTCTCAGGATGAACCAAACCTAAAGCTGCCAGACCATATTTCGGTTCCTGATCCTTTATGCTATGGCCTCCTACCAGCATTGCTCCCGCCTCTATTACCTTTTTACAGCCACCTTTTATCATTTCTTCCAGATCATCCAATCTATCAGCAGGGAAACACACTATATTTAAAGCTAACAGGGGTTTCCCTCCCATAGCAAAAATATCGCTTAAGGCATTGGCAGCAGCAATTTGTCCAAAGGCGAAGGGATCATCCACAATGGGAGTGATGAAGTCAGTAGTAAAAATCACTGCTATTTCGCTATTAATACGATAAGTTGCTGCATCTTCGTAATGCTCAAAACTGCTCAATAAATTTTTATCTACAATATGGTTTAGTTTTCTTAGAATCTCCCCGAGATCCTGATAACTCAATTTTGCTGCTCAACCAGAAGCAGAAACCAGTTGCATTAATTTCTTCTTATCGGACATCCTCTTCACCTCCTTATCTATATTAATCTACTCTTCTTGTCTTAAGATTCTTTCATTTCCCTTTCTAATGGTAATGCCTTCCTCATCCATCCTGGTCAATATGGGAACTATATATTTTCGGCTGATATGCAATAAATCCCTCACCTGACCTATGGCAATTTGCTTATTTTTTCTTAAAAAATCAACAATTTTATCTTTCATTTCCCGATAAACAGAAGGTGTTATACATATCTGATCCTCTAATTTTATAATTTCTCCCTGTTCCATTAAATAGTCTATGAGTTCTGTATTTTTTTTAAAAGCGTCTTTTAATTCCTTCTCAACAGGCAAATGTCCAATATCTTTTTCAATATATTGTACAATATCATCCACTATTTTATTCTCTTGGGCTGATAGATTAATACTATGCTTAATAGAAGAAATTATTCCTTTTGTTATTTTTATTTTGTTATTTTTGGATAAGTAATCAAGTAATCTAAGGAATAAATCTTCCGGTATATCGGTAAATTTATTCCTGAGCTGTATGATAGGAAATCCAGATTTCAGGGGATAATCCTTATGTTTTTGCTCCAGAAATGATATCACATGATGGATTAGATTATTCCAGAAATGAAAATCTACTACCCAGTCGTCAATTAAAAAAATAATGTCTTTCTTATTTAATTCTTTCAGGTGCTGATAAATTGCCTCTTGAGAATAAGGACTATTTACCAGCAACAGCTCTTTCTTAATTTTCTGGTGCCGCTCCAATTCGCTGACTATAAGTTGACTAATATCTAATTTTTCTCTCTTTTCCAACCACTTATGCCAGAGTGGATTATGGAAACTATGCCTGCCAGCCTGTGCATCCAGGATTCTCCCCCCGCCAATGGTCTCATTTATTCCCGGTAGACGAATAATAAAGTAATCGCCAATCATGAGACAGAGCGGCTCTTTAAAACGAATTTGGGCATAGGCTTGTTCTTCTGGCAGCAATTCCTTTTGCTCAAAAATGATGGTTCCTCTCAATATTTTGGTATGAGAAATAAATTCTACCTCAGTCCCATTTTTTAAACGAATAGGATTTTTTTGAGGGAGCAGGTTTAAAATAACATCAAGGAAATTCCCGAATGGTAATTTCTGATTACCATAAATTAAATCTCCCCTTCTTATCTCCTCTTTTTTTACTCCACTAAGGTTAAGGGCAACTCTGCTCCCTATGGTCGCTTTTTCTACCGAAAGATTGTAGCTCTGTATTTCTCTCAAGCGGATTTCCTTTAACGAAGGGAAGAGATAGATTGATTGATTCAGATATAAATTACCATTGAGTAGAGCGCCAGTAACAACTGTACCACTCCCTCTTATCTCAAATACTCGATCAATAAATAAGCGCGGTTTGCCAATATCCCTCTTCTGGGGAATGGATTTGCTTACACTTTCTATCTGTTTTCTCAATCGAGTAATACTTTCTTTATCCTTGTTACTAAAGTGAAGAATTGAAATACTAAATTGGTTTAGACTGTTAACTCTATCTCGTATCTCCTGTTCCACTTCCTTTATCCGTTCCGGTAAAACAAGGTCGGTTTTAGTAATTACTATCAGACCATAAATAATATCTAATAATCTGATTATCTGAAAATGCTCTTCAGTCTGTGGTTTCCAGCCTTCTTTAGCATCAACAACCAGAAGAAAGGCATCAACGGAGGATATACCGGTAATCATATTACGGATAAAATGCTCATGGCCAGGAACATCAATAATGCCTATTTTTTCACCATGTGATGTTTCCATCCAGGCAAAACCAAGGTCAATGGTCATACCCCTTGCTTTTTCCTCTGGTAATCTATCTGCATCAATACCGGTTAGAGCATATATTACACTGGTTTTGCCATGATCAATATGGCCGGCAGTACCTAAAATAACCATAAATAATTACTTTTGCCTCATTTTTTAATTGCTTAATTTTTCTGGTAAAAAGCGGAGGAGATAATTTCTATCAACTTTTTATCAAATTGGGGTTCAATTGTTCTGGGATCAAAAAATAAACAGTTATCCTTAACTCTACCTAAAACAGCAGGATGAGATAATCTTAATCTCAGATCTAATTCATCAATACTCTCCTCGGTTTTGATACCTAAAAGGTAAGTAGGCAATGTTTTTCCGGGTAAAGAACCGCCGCCTACCAGAGATACTCCCTCTATAACCTGAGCAGAAATGCCTCTCTTTCTTAAACTTCGTGCTAAAGCCTGGCTCCTCCTTTTAATCTCCTGACCAGAGAGGGAGATCATCTTCCAGATCGGTATTTCCTGTATGGTCCTACCCTGTAAATAGAACAACAAAGTAGATTGAAGAAGGGATAAGGTTATCTTTCCCACGCGAAAGATACGATAGAAGGGATCTTTCCTAATTTGGCTTATATACTCCTTCCTGCCACATATAATTCCTCCCTGAGGCCCTCCCAGTAATTTATCACCACTAAAGCAAACTAAATCCGCACCACTTCTTATCATCTCCTGGACCATAGGTTCGTGAGCTAAAGTAAACTGTTCAGTAGATAGAAAGGATCCGCTACCCAAATCAGCAACCACAGGAAGCTTATATTTTTTCCCCAGCATCTTAAGCTCTTTTATATTTACCGAATGAGAAAAACCTTCTAAAGAAAAGTTACTCTGATGAACTTTCAAGAGTAATGCAGTATTTTCATTAATAGCTTCTCTATAATCATCCAGATTGGTCTGGTTGGTAGTCCCTACTTCTCGTAAAATCGCACCGCTTTCCCTTAATATATCGGGAATGCGAAAACCACCGCCAATCTGTACTAATTCACCTCTGGAAATAATTACCTCTTTGTCTTTTGCCAGTACCTTCAGGATTAGAAAAACAGCAGCGGCATTATTATTAATAATGAGAGAGCTTTCTGATTGACTGAACTCGGCAAGCATTCTCTCAACAAAATCCCCCCTCTTACCTCTTTCCCCCCGAAAAAGGTTATATTCCAGATTGCTATAACCAATTAGGGCAGGCAAGGAATCGTTAATTATGGCTTTACCCAGGACTGCCCTTCCCAGGTTGGTATGTAAAATCACTCCCGTTCCATTAATAACTGGCTGGATAAATGACTGGTATTCCTTCCGGATTAAAGTAACACATCTTGTACTAATATCTGTTAAAGAAGAAGGTGTGGATCCACTCCTGATTCTCTCCCTTTCCTCTGCCAACACTTGTCTTACCTGTGGGGTAATCATAGTTCGGGAATATTGACCAGCAAGGACTTCTATTTCTTCCTGCTGCAAAACTTCCTCTACACTGGGAATTTGAGCCAGTTGAGAATGAAAATTATTCTGTGCTGTCTTATTCTTATTACGATTATTAATCAAGTTAAAATATTCGCTCCTATTCTGAAATATACTGAAAATAGAATATAGCCTGGCGCTCTTATCAATCCACTTACTTATTTTTATTCTTCAGATGATATATATTTTAACACAGACTCAATATTATACAAAATGCCCATTCCGGTATTGTTTATACCTATGATGGGCATTAACTATATTAATGGCGGGAGGAGTGGGAATCGAACCCACCGCGGCAATTATAAATTACCGCCCACGGATTTGAAGTCCGCAAGGTCCACCAGAACCTATCCACTCCCGCTCTTTATTATAATATAATTTTTAAATCCTGATAAACTATCAGGCTTTATTGATATGGTCAGCCACCACTAGAAGGAGGAGTATAAGTTGGAATTTCTACTGTTACAATTATGTTGGCACTTTTAGTTATCCCTTCTTCCGTATAACTCACTGTAATAGTTGTATTTCCTTTCTTTTTCGATGTTACCACTCCCTCTTCATTAACCGTGGCCACACTGGTATCTTTGGATTGAAAAACGCATTCAGCTTTGTTAATTTCGGCACTGGAACCATCAGTATAGTGAGCAGTAATAGACATTATATTTTTGCTACTGCTGATACTTTGAAAGTTCATGGTGAGAGGTAGAACGCTAATAGAGCTCAACTGCATCTTGCTTACTGTTATGGTAAATTCCTGGTTATCTTTATACCAGCCATCGTTTACCATAATATCAACCTCATGCTCCCCCACCTGATCTTCGGTTGGTGTCCATATTATCAATCCAGTTGATCCCTCAATGGTCATACCCTCCGGAGCTACTATTAGATTAAACACCAATTTGGTTTTACCATCATCATCAGTATCCACCTGATAGATATAAGGCGCTCCTACCATAGCAGTTGTTTTTGGATTTGTAACAATTATTACCGGTTCGTTCCCCAGGAAGGGTATCATGCAGCCATTCAGAAACAAAGAAGTTAATAGAATTACAGTTGATAGGAAAACTGCCCTTTTTTTCACTTTTTCACCTCCTCCCTTTCCTTTGTTTTAATTTTATATTAATCAAAAACTCTAAGTGATCTACTCAACTGAAGGATGATCTTAAGAAAATTCAAAAAATAGGCTTAATTTTAAAGAGACTTTTTTTCTATTCTCTTTTTCTTTTGCTTATTTGTCAATCTCTTTAGTGAATATTTTTCAAGTAAAATTACCCCTAAAATGAATCAATGCAAAAAATAAGGAGGTAGCATATATTTATTTCTAATATTAAAATGAATATATGAATGTTTCATCATACAAAATTATTATAACACTTTTTGTCAATGAAGATGATAGGTTATTGACAACTTTTGCCGAGCAAGCTCTAATATAATCCGGGAATGTGCTGTTAAAGCTATTATCTTAAAATATAACGGTATTACAGCAATAATATAAATTAGTATCTCATCAGACAATAGTTGACATTATTCTTTTTCATGTTATGATATAAATCTGAAGAAAAGCAACTGTGATTGGCACAATCTAAAAATTATTATGGAGAGAAAAGAAAATAATGAAAATAAATATTACCGAAAAAGCTAAACAACATTTAGAAAATATGCTGGGGGAGCAGGGACAATCCGCTAAAAAAATCCGTATCATGATGACCGGTATTGGTTGAAGCGGTCCTAGATTTAATGTTGCTCTGGATGAGCAAAATAAAGATGATGTAAACTTAAAGATAGATAATTTTGATTTTATTTTAGATCAAAGATTGGCTGACAGTATAACATCCCTGGCCATCGATTATAAGGATTCCTTTTTATCGAAGGGTTTTAAAGTATATCTCGATCAACAAAATATAGGGTTATGCTAAAGCCAACCTGCCACGCTTAGAATAAAATAAACTGCAATTAAGAACAACAGTAATAGCCAGGGTTTAATCCCTGGCTATTCGTTTACAAAATATATAAGGCTTTCTTTTACCTTTTCTTTACCTATTTTCTGCCATATAGTTTTATAAGTAGCAATTTGCACCTGATAAAGTTGTCTCAATTTGGCATAATCTCTTTTCTCTACCGGACAATCCGTTTTATAATCCACTATTACCCATCCATCTGCTTCTTGAAAAACCAGGTCAATAGTGCCCGTTAGCACAATCGGCTTCCCTTCAACCCTATTTTCTTCCTCTTCTACTGAAATTAATTCCTGATATAAGGGATCCTCTGGCATTACTTTCAAATTAAAAGGCAGCTCAGTAAATCTCTGAAGTGCATTTTCTAAACGTTTGTACAAATCACTATTGATAAATTTCTGGATGATATCATAAAGTTCATCTCTGCGAAAAAGTTCTATATTGTTTTTTTCTAAGGTATAAGCTATATGGGCTCGGAGTAAATCATCTTCTGCTTGTTCTCTCACCAAATATTCCAGTATCTCATGAACGGCATTACCCCATTTTCTCCCACCTTTATTAACTGTGGGGATAAAGGGAGCCTGTATTTCAGAAAATTCAGCCTGTCGGGAGACAGTGCTTTCTATATAACTGGTTATGGTGATTGCCCTTTCCCCTTGTTCTATCTTCTTTTTTTGTGTTTCATATTCTCCTAAACTATAGCTCTTTTTCCTTATTTCAGGCTGAACGCCCTTTTTCTCGGGAACCTTTAAAACCATCTCTGGCTTACTCTCTCTTAACAAATATTGCCAGGAATTTTGATTATTATACTGATAATTGGTCCCAAAACTACTGATTACCAGCAGATTTTTTGCCCTGGTCGCTGCTACATAAAGCAGGCGGACCTCTTCGGCCTCCAGATAGGAAGATTCTATCTGGCAGTATTCCTTCCATTTTTGGGGCTGGCCAATTATCTTGCCCTTAGCAAAATGATGGTATTTCTTAACTAAAAAATGCCCTTTAGGAATATCAGAAAGACGTTCAATGTGATATTCTGGTCCTGGTTTACGAGTATTATAGGGAATGGCCAGAAAGACAATGGGTGATTCCAGTCCCTTAGCCTTGTGTAAATTCATTATCCGAACCGAATTTTCTTCTACCTTCATACTAAACTCTTCTTCTACTCCCGATAGCAATAATCTATCCAATTTTTCTATCATTCCGGCAAAGTTAAAAAAATCTTTCATTTCTGACTGACGCAGATATTCCAGGATGAAAAACAGCTCATTACCCTGCTCCTTCTCACTCATTTCAGCGCAGAGATAGGGCAGTAAACCTGATTGAATCATAATTTTCTCCAGCACCACTACCGGTAAATATTCTGAGCACCAGGAATAATAACTTCTTAATTGTTGGAAACAATCATAAAATTTCTGTCTTAAATTATTCTCCAGCTCACCAGGAAGTTCAGAGAAAAAATCAAATTTTCCCCCGGCTTCTTTATAGTAATAGAGCTCCTCATCAGAGAAACCATAAAAAATACCTCGTAAAACTGCAACTAACAATACCTGATTCCCAGGATCTTTTAACAAACGTAATAATTTCAATAATTCGCGCAGGCACTGTGATTCATTCAGGGAGGCATATCCTGATACTGTAACCGGAATATCATATTCGCTTAGTACTCGTGAGTATATCTCCATACCACTTTTGTAACGTAATAAAATCATAAAATCACCATAATCTACCTCAGATTGTTTCCCCTGCTGCAATTCCTCATCTGTTCGTACAATTGCCAGTCTCTTATCTATCCAATCCCTGATCAATAAGGCAATAGAATGCGCATCATTCTCTATGGTCTTTTTTTTATCTTTCTCCCGGGAAATAATAATTTGACGCACACCTGAAAGGAATCCCTTTTTATCCTCTCGGATAGTTTGCATGGGAGAATAGCTCATCTGAAATTCATCTTCCTCGCGGTAAAATAAATCCTGAAAAAGAGGATTAATATAACGACCAATAGAATGAAGGGAACGAAAATTGGCATTCAGTTTGATGACTTTACCGTCACTTTCTATCATCAATCCTTTAACCTTTTTATAAACTGCAATATCAGCTCTGCGAAAATGATAGATTGATTGCTGAGGATCGCCAACGATAAATAAGCTACCAGCACGAGGAACTAATTTTTCCCATTCTATTTCAGTCAACTGTTTACCGGTTAAATAAAAGATAATTTCTGCCTGGATGGGATCAGTATCCTGAAACTCATCAACCAGGATAGTTCGATATTTCTGTTGAAAATAGAGACGCGCCTCTGGATTATTGCGTAAAAGAAAAGCAGTCTTTAACAATAGGTCCTGAAAGTTAAGCATAGAATGCTTTTCTCTGAACTGGTGGTAACATTCTACGGCTGGTTTGATAAAACGAAAGATATGGTCATGACAGTATTCCCGCCATCTTTCTATAGCTGGTTCAATATGTTTTTCCTTTAGCTCTGGTAATATAATATCCCGATATTCTTTTGCTTTTTCTTTGGAGAGCCAGCGATTGAGAACTATGCTTTCTGCTCCATGAAAATTCTTAGAGAATGGTTCCAACAAAGAAATTTTATAAAAATCTTTCTGACTATAAGGATGGTATCTTTTAAACTTTTGAACTTGAAGAATCGCCTGCTGAATTGAATCATATCCCCTTTCGGATTCCTGTTCCGGTATGTACTGTATTGCTTCCTCACAAAACGAGAATAATTCATTCATGGTGGAATCCAGTTGAGGATTGTCTACTTTTTTATGCATTATTTGTACTTCAGGATACTGACAAACCTGTTTGTAGCTTTCCTTAAGATCTAGAACCGGAATCCCCAACATTGCTAAATTCTGAAACAGGGCAGAGTCCTGCACCTTTAGATTGGCCAGATATTGTTCCCAGGCTTGCTCCATAAACAGGATATTATCAATTTCATCCAGTTCTTTAAAAGTAGGATCAAGTCCCGCCTCTATGGGACGTTCTCTCAGAATGCGAGCACAAAAAGAGTGAATAGTGCCTATATAACACTGTTCGATATTAATTAGTGCCTTAAAAAGAAAGTTCTTCTCTGCTGGAGAATTTATCTTCTGAATTTCTCGCTCTATTTCTTGTTGAAATCGTTCTTTCAGCTCAAAAGCAGCCTTACGAGTAAAGGTGATAGCAACAATCTGTTCCACAGAATATCTTCCAGCCTTAACCAGTGCTGCCATCCTTTTTACCAGACAGGACGTTTTACCTGAACCGGCACTGGCTTCAACCAGAAAATTATGATTAAAATCATTAAAAATTTGATTTCTAGCATCCTGGTCATGAAGAATCATCTTCTGTTCACTATTCAAATTGCTGCAACCTCCTTATCTCCTCCAGAGCTGGTTCATTATGATACTTTCCACCTTTTTCCCCTTTTAGTATAATTACTTCATTTTGTTCCAGGATGTCTTTATAATCAAGACACATTAGCTCATCTGGTTTTTGAATCATGGCAAAATTTCCCCTTGCTACTATATTCAACAAAATCTGTATTATTTCTAAAACCTGCTCTCTGTTATCTTGCTTAAATAAAACGAGGTTTCCCTGGCCAGTCATAGTAGGAAAATAATAGCCAGATTCACTAACTTTTAATTGACCTGTCCTTCCCTTCTTGGCCATTATTTTTTCCAGAGCAATAGCATATAAGGCATGCTGAATCTGTTGGCCATGGCGGAAAGGATTTCTTCTCCTATAATCCTTAGAACCTCCTGTCTTATAATCAATTATCCGAAAAGTACTATCAGGAAGCAGGTCTACCCGGTCAATCTTTCCCTGAATACTGACTCTCCCTCCATCAGGAAGGTTTAATTCAATTGCCTTAACCTTTCCTAAAATTTCGTGTTGGCTATCCCTGGTACCAAAAGCAAGTTCAAAGTATTGGGGAGATTGCCCTTTATAATTTTCTTCCTCTTCAGTTAGGAAGACTTGGCAGGATTCTACTATCTCTTTCTTTTCTGCCTCATAAATCAATTCTCCTGGTGGGGCTAAATATCTTCTTTTTTCTGCTAGACTTTCCTCAATAATTTCTTCCAACAAAGACCAGTGTTGAGAAAAGGAAGGCGCTATTTTCTTTCCCCTGGAATTATCGAGCAGTACTTGATAAAATTTTTCATAAATTTGATGGAGTAGTGATCCCCTTTCCAGAGGACCCAGCCAGGTTGTGGGATCGTAAACCATTTCTTCCACCGGTTTTATCTTCAGAATATCAACCAGAAAATAGAGGTAGGGGCAATAGGCAATTCTTTCCAGTCTGGAAGCGGATAATACTATTCCTCTGTTCTGGCGGGGATCAACAACGCTGGTATTAACATTAATCCTGCCATTAAATACATTAAATCCCTCTTCTCTTCTGATTTTATCGGTTTGAATCCCTTTCTGAAAAGAATTGTACTTCTGATTAAAAATTAACTGTAAGTCTCTCTTCTCTTTTTTGGTAAAATAGAGAAAAAGCTCTCCTTCATCTAAAATTCCTATATTACTTTGGGGAATAAAATTTCTCACCGGGCTTAAACTCTGATAAAAAACACTATAATCAAGATGAATATTTTTTTTCTGAAGTCGGTAAAGCTGAAGCATCAGGTTAGCAGGAGCCTGTTCACGCTGACCTGTGGTATCATAACAGGAAAAAGATAAATATTTTTTCCCTCTCTGTGCTAATATGAGCTGAAGTAAACGCAACTGTTCCATCTTATTTTTTTGATTATTACTGATCAGATGTCTAAAAAGCTCTTTTTCTGTCTCAAGCAATACCACCTCTTCCTCAGAACTGCCTGGAAATCTTTGATAATCCATGCCTACCAGAAAAGTATAGAAACGACTGAGCCAGATTCCCTTCTTATAACTGGCAATATGCAAATGACCGGGTATAGGTGCAGAACAGTTAACACGTTCCTGTTCAATTATATTTTTAATTAAGAGTAATGCCTCATTGATAGGAAATTGGGCCGGGATATTTTGCTCTAGAGCACCTAATTTCTGATTAATAATAGATACCGCTTCTTCATCAATATTATTATTTTCTACCAGAGCATATCTCTCTACCATGCGAGCCAGATTACCAGCCAGTTGAGAAAGGGAAATACGATATTGAAATTTATGATAAGGGATTTCCGCAAATATCTTCATTATCCAGTCTTTGATAGCAAGCAAGTATTGTATCTCTTCGGATAATGCCCTTGCTTTTTCCTGGGAGGTATTTTCCATTACTTTTTTTCTATCTTCGATAGCCATATTAATACCTGGAATATAACGTTCTCTCCCCCAACCAATAGGAGATTCCCTGAGCAATGAAACAAATTTTGGTATGGTTAGGGAATCCTTTAAATTTATATCCATACAGTAGCTATTTAAAAGAGTAATCAGCTTAGCAACACTATAGTTATCATTAATCCAATCAAGTAAAGAGAGTAAAAATTGAGCGGGATGGCTATTTTTTATATTGATACCGCTGTGAAAAGTCATTGGGATTTGATAAAGACGAGATAATTGGTAAAAATACTGAGAATAAGGTTCCTGGGTGGTATAAAAAACCTGTACCTGATCAAGAGAATATCCCTCTTTGATAATTGTTCTTAAAACTTCCCTGGTTTCATTATATTCTCCGTAAGTCTGACAAAATTCTATATCTAGAAATGGCAATGGCAGCGCATCAATCTCTTCTCTGTGATTCAGAGCATTAAAAATCCTTTCTTCTATCAATTCCGGAGTTCCCTGATTGGTAATCAGGGGAAAATAATGTGGAGCTGCCCTAACTTCTGGACAGTTAAACTGAAGCAGAAATGCCTTCGGTCTTATTTTTTTGTCAAAAAATCTAAGTTCTACCTTATTCAACGGTAGATTAGAAGGAACCAGAAATATTATTTCTTCCTCTCTCGACTTTAGCTTCTCAGCATTGTGATAAAGTTCTGCCTCGTCTATCAGATTTCTATCCTTGAGTTCCTGTTCATAATGGAGCATCACCAGAAAAAGATCATTCATTTTTGGAGAATTTATCAGGATTACCCAAGGAAAATTGAGAGAGGAATAGCCAGATACTCTTATCTCTTTAATAGTTCTAAATATTGATTTAGCCAGGAGAGGGGAGAAAAATGGTAATTTAAAATAGGTTAATTTTTCTTCTGAAGATAGTTTTCTTAGAATCTCAAGGACCAGTATCTGCCCTAAAGTACTATCTAGAATTTTCCATCCATTTTTTAACAAAACTGGAAAGCATATTTCTCGAGCAATATCAAAAAGTGTAGCAATATTAAGATTTAAGGCTGAAAAACCATTTAGAGTTAGGTTCTTTCTTAAGGCATTTCCATCCAGATAAGAAGGTACCAGGATAATTTTTTTCTGGAATAAATATTGTTTACTTAAATTTTGTAAATAATTTAAAAATTGATGCATTTATTCTACCTATGTACCGAACTCACTTGGACTGTTTCTGGAAGGTTACAATTTTATTATAAACCTGAGAGAGGTCATTTTCATATCTGTCAAAATGATGGCGAAAAAGTGTCAATCCATCCTGGTAATAGCGTGGAACAAGATGTACATGAAAATGAAAAACTGTTTGTTTGGCGACAACGCCATTAGATTGGATGATGTTTAAACCAATAGTCTGAAATATTTGTTGATAATCAAGAGCCAATCTTTTGCAAATTGTCATAATATGAGCAAGAATATCTTCTGGAATTTCATAAATGCTTTCATAATGTTCTCTTGGTATTACCAGAGTATGGCCCTCTGTAACCGGATAGGCATCCAGAAATGCCACACATTTTTCATCTTCATGTACCAGATAAGCATATTTTTCTTTACTAATAATCTGACAAAAGACACATTTTTCTGACATAACAAAACTCCTTAACTGAGATGCTGTAAGCATCACACCGCAGAGCAGTTGGTCTTAAAAGAACTAAGTAAAAAGAAGTAAATTAATATATCCCATAATTATTATTTAATAGATTCGGTTTTAACCAATGCTGGGTAATAGATTTATATTTCTATCTAACTATTACGATTATTTCTAAAATAGTAAATCTTTTTTTCTCTTTTCAAGTTGTTCCCAGTCTATCTCCCTTCGTTCTGGGTAGGATTCGCAGGTTCCAGGTTTTTGAATTGCATAAGAAGCTACCAGATTGGCAATTTGCGCTGCTTTAGGAATAGAATTTGATTGTATTAAACCATAGATAAAAGCGGCATTAAATAAATCTCCCGCACCAGTGGTATCCAGTACTGATTTTACCGGAAAAGCTGGTACATTAATCAAATTGTCCTGGTATAAAAAACTGCATCCCTGCCTACCCTGTTTGACAATTATATCTCCTGCTCCCCAATTCTTTAATACGGTAGCTCCTTGGAGTATTTCTTCTTCGCCGGTCAGCATTTCTATCTCTTTTTCGTTAGGCAGTACATAATCTACCATAGTCCATATATTTCGTTTTGGCATTTCCATTAAAGGAGAAGGATCTAGAATCGTCTTCAAGCCGTATTTCCTACCTAATTTAAGGGCAAATTCCACTGTTTCCAAGGGATATTCCAGAGAAATGCTTAGCCACTGAGCCATTTCAAAAAGACATTCAAAACGTATTAAGTAATCAGATTGTATCATGCGATTAATAGCCGGGAAACCCATAATGGTATTTTCTCCATCGGGACTAACCAGGATAGAACATATGCCAGTCTTCCCACTGCTACTTTTAAAAATATATTCAGTATTAACCTTAAACTTTCTTAAGATAGAAAGGGCATGGTCTCCGGCAAAATCATTTCCTACCTTGCCTAACAATAAAGCAGCTACCTTTAAATTAGTGAGAGCTATTGCCTGATTGGCACCTCGCCCTCCTAAGGAGAATCTTAAATCCTTAGCCCGCATATTATCACCCTTATTCGGAAAATGAGGAATATATACCAGGCAATCCAGATTAATCGCTCCTATAACTATAACTGTTGACATCTTCTCTAAACCTTATCGCACTTATTTTCTTCTTTATTATATATTATGTGATAATACTTTGCTAATGTCATATTATTTTTCTCTTAATAGTTCCTCTAATCTTTTTCTATTTATAGACCGGAATAAAAAGGCTGTCTTTTGCTCTTTATGCACTATTAATTTTTGTTCAAAGGTCTTTTTCTGCTTATTTTGATAAAAAATGCCCAGTGGTAGTTTTTCTCTTTCGGTCGCTCTAATAAAAGCCTTATTTCTATCATGAAGATCGTGGTCCTGCAGGATGTAGGTATGTTCCTGAAACCACTTAAAGGTATTTACCCTATTGAAGGTAACGCAGGGTTGAAAGATATCTACCAGAGCATATCCTGGATGTTTTATAGCCTTTTTAATAATTTCTACAGTGTGCTCTATATTGCCGCAAAAAACACGGGCTACAAAGGAGGCCTCCAGTGAGATAGCAAGAGCTATAGGATTAATGGGATCAGATATAACCCCATCCACCTGTAATAGTGTTTTAAATCCAAATTCGCTGGTAGGTGAAGCCTGCCCCTTAGTGAGCCCATAAACCATATTATTATGAACTAAATGGGTTATATCAGGATTTCGTCTGATGGTATGTAAAAAGTGATTTCCACCCTCTCCATACATATCACCATCTCCTCCCTCGGCAATAACGGTTAACTCAGGATTACAGGCTTTAATTGCCGTAGCAGGAGGTAAAGCCCTGCCATGTAATCCATTGAACATGTGGACATTGAGATATTGAGGAGTTTTGGCTGCCTGACCAATACCGGATACCATCACCACCTGCTGGGGTGTTAAGGAAAGTTCTGCAAAAGCCTGCTGCAGGGCTTTTAAGATCAGAAAATTACCACAACCAGGACACCAGGCTGGTTTAATGGCCTGTTGTTCAAAATCCATAGTTTTTTTCATTTTTGACCTCCTTTCCCCTTTAAAATATCATTAACTTCTTGAGCCAACTCATCAGCGTAAAAAGGCAATCCATCATATTTCAGTATCCTCGTTCCTATACTGATACCCGTTTGTATTTCCAACAATTGACTGAACTGACCACTGAAATTGTTTTCTATGGAAATAATCTGTTCTGCTCTATTTAAATAATTAGTGCTTATCTCAGAAATAGGATAAACCTGCTGGAAATGAAGCAAGGCAATATCAGGTCTACCTAACCTATCTAATGCCTCTTTTATAATGTTATTAGTTGATCCCCAACTCACACATAAAACACGATAATCAGTAGCTCCGGTCAGTGTTGGTATTAAAGCTTCTTTTTTCAGCCAATGCCATTTGGTATTTCTTTTTTCTACCATTCTCTTTCTGATTTCCATATCCTCAGTAATAAAACCCATTTCATCATGTTCATCGCTATCTACCCGAATTAAGCCTTCTCCAAAGCAGGGTATCCCCCTTGGTGAAACACCATCCCTCACCTTCAGATTATATCTTTGATAATCAGAATCCGTCTTGATAATAAAACGTACTATCTCTCCCCTGGGAACACTTAATTTTTTTATATTATAATAAGTGTCCATAGTATACTGATCAGTTAAAATGAAGACCGGAATCTGATATTGATCAGCCCAGTAAAATGCTTTCTGGGTAAGTTTATAAGCATCCTCGATATTAGCTGGAGCAAGTATAACTCGGGGAAATTCTCCATGACCGGCATAGAGGGCTAATTGTAAATCACCCTGCTCGGTTCGGGTAGGTAAACCGGTAGCCGGCCCGGGACGTTGAGCTAGATGAATAACCAGAGGGCTCTCTAACATACCAGCAAGACTGAGACCTTCAGTCATAAGAGCAAAACCACCTCCAGAGGTAGTAACCATAGCGCGAGCCCCCGCATACCAGGCTCCTAAGCCCATATTAATGGCACTTATTTCATCTTCCGCCTGCTCTGCAATAATACTAAAATCATGAGCATACTGAGCTAAAAGGGTTAGCACACCGGTTGAAGGTGACATAGGATAGGAAGAGATAAAATTACATCCCCCTGCTATCGCTCCTAATCCCACTGCCTCTGCACCACTAAGCAATAGATTATTCTTTGCCTTATTTGATTTCTCCAGGCTTGAAAATTGTTTGTGTTTTATCTGATCTTCTTTGATTAATCTCTGAGCTTCTTGGTAACCTCTTTCTAAGGCTTTTATATTATCTGCTACAAACTCCTCTTTATTCTTCAGGATAAAATATTCTTCCAAAAAATGCTTACTAACTTTTATATCCCCACCCAGTAATCCCAACAACAATCCTACTGCTATTATATTGGCATAAATTGCTTTCCCTATCTCTTGAGCTATCTTTAAGAATGAAACATTGATAACTTTCTTATTAGTCTCAAGCCTTTCCCGATCTCCAATAATAATAGTATGCTTATCAAGCCGGGAGGAAACATGTTTTATAGCCTCCTTGTCCAGTGGTATCAATAAATCAATCCGAGCAATGGGAGCTTGAACTGGATTACTGGATACTCGTATCTGGGTAGAGTTGCTTCCACCTCTCACCCGAGACATATATTCCTTAGTTGCAAAAACGTAATAACCGGATAGTTTTAATATTCTGGTCAACAATTGTTCTACCGTTTGAATTCCTTGCCCTGCTTCGCCACAAAGAACAATAGAAATATCCTGTTTTGGGGTTATTGACTTGATTATTCTTTTCATTTATTCCTCCCTTTCTCTATATGGAGAAATTTTTAAATGTTAAAACTTTACTATGGGTAATTATTAAATGAGGTTTACAATATACTACTATTTGTGATTAGAATTTTTCGCTGGTGGTAATACTGGTTTTTTATACGGCACAGGAATATACTGAACAGATGGACGTACTCCAGGACTCTGTGGGTAAAGATCCATCAATTCATATATTTCTTTAGGCATATCACTGGATACACATAAACCTAATTCCTTTGCTTCTTCAAACTTTATTGGGTAATCATGTGTCCATCTTCCCTCAGTAAGCACTGTAGCAATATGTTCAGCTTTCTCCTCACTGCATTTATTTTCTGCAAGTAGTTTTTTTACAAAGATATAGACTTGTGAGATTGCCTTACGTGCTATATCTGCCTGAATAATGGTTTCATCATCAATTTCATTCCTATCCTTATCTTTCAGAACATTTAATATAGAGATTGCTGGATATTGCCCTAACTGTGGATCTACTGGACCCAAAACGGCATTTTCATCCATGATTATTTCATCTGCTGCCAAAGATATCATTGTACCTCCACTCATAGCATAATGAGGGATAAATACCGTCACCTTCCCTTTATGGCGTATTAAAGCATGGGCAATCTGCTCTGTAGCCAGCACTAATCCCCCTGGAGTATGCAAGATAATATCTATTGGTACATTATCATCAGTTAATCTGATAGCCCTTAAAATAGCTTCGGAATCTTCAATATTAATATAACGAACTATAGGTATCCCGAGAATGCTCATAGTTTCCTGTCTGTGAATCATGGAAATTACCCGGGACTCTCGCTTTTTTTCCAGTCGGTGGATGAGGGCAATGCGGGATGATTCTAAATTTTTCTGCTTAAACCAGGGAGAAAGTACTGAAAAAATAAAGAAAAACCAGAAAAACATACTAAGATATTCCATTATTTATAATACCTCCTGTAAATACTATTTTAGAAAAAAGACCTTACTTATTATTTACTCTGGGAATAATATATAAAGAGAAATATTGAAATATTACTATATTGTAAATAAAGCTAATATTTTATTTAATATCATTATAGAAAAACTATTCAGTTAAAACAATAAAGTGATCATCACTCCCATATAGCTGGCGGATTGAGAACCTTTAGGTAAATTTTATGGTAAATAAAAAACTTATGATATTTTTAGATTTTATAAAAAAGAAGCACTCATTATATTCAGTTTAAATTAAAGTGCTTCTTTTTTATTACCAAATAATTGCACAATATTGTACAATTATTATATCTACTATTCATTCTTATCATATATATACTTAAGCTATTCACCTTCAATAATTACTCATTACTCATATTAAAAATTATCTGCTTTCAACTGGAAAAAAGCCTGTGGATGTTCACAAGCCGGGCATTTATTGGGAGCCCCTTTACCTTCCAATACATATCCACAATTTCGGCAATGCCAGGTTACTTTTTTATCCTTTTTAAAAATACTGCCATTTCTTAAATTTTCTAGTAATTTACGATATCTTGCCTCGTGATGCATCTCTACTTTGGCTATTTCCTCAAATTGTATAGCCACTTTCTCAAATCCTTCCTGCCGGGCTACCTGAGCAGCATCTTTGTAAATAGTTCCCCATTCCAATAACTCGCCATCAGCAGCAGCTTTCAGGTTCTGAGCTGTATCAGCAATTATTCCAGCGGGATAACTTGCCTTAATTTCTACCTCTCCACCTTCTAAGAGCTTAAAAAACCTTTTAGCATGCTCCTTCTCATTATCAGCGGTTTCCTGAAATATGGCAGCAATCTGTTCATATCCTTCTTTTTTAGCAACACTGGCAAAATAAGTATATCTATTTCTGGCTTGTGACTCACCAGCAAATGCTGCCAATAAATTCTTTTCTGTCTCTGTACCTTTTAATTTACCCATATAATTCCTCCTTATGTTATATTGCCATATATTTAATGCTTCATTGTTTATATTTGTTAGACAGACTGAACTTCCTTAATCTCAGGGATAGCTTGTTTCAATGCCTTTTCAATACCCAGCTTCAAAGTCATCTGACTCATGGGACAACCGCGACAGGCACCGGTTAATTTTAACTTGACAATACCGTCTTCAGTGACTTCAATCAACTCCACATCTCCGCCATCAGCCTGCAGAGATGGTCTAACCTTTTCCAGGGCTTCAGCTACTCGTTCTTTCATAGTCATCGTAATTCCTCCTTTTAGTTTTCTATTAATCAAACACTTCTATTTTGTATTTTCTTGCTTTTTCTTAATTTCCTCATTTAATTTCTTGCCCAGTAATTCGCATTGTTCTAAAATTTCTTCAGTAAGATGGGAATCACAAGTAACATAATCAATCTCCTTAAATTTGAAAGCCATGCCAATTTTTCTTAAACTTGCCAACGCAGGTTCCCCGCCAGTACCTCCTGATACAAAAAAAACGCAGGGCATATTAGCAGTTAAGCTGCCTTTAATCTTGCTTTGAACGGCATAAAAAGTTCTATCAAAAAAATCCTTAACAGTTCCCGACATATAATCAAAGTAATCAGGAGTGCCAATAGCAATTCCAGAAACTACTCTTAAATCCTCCTGATTAGCCTGTTCGGCTTTTTTAATTATAACCTCAAAGCCTTTCGTTTTTTCAATACCTTCTTTTACTGCATAAGCCATTTTATGGACAATTCCACTTTGTGAATGATAGATAATTAAAATTTTATCCAACTGGAACCTCCTTAAATTGCATTAATTTTCTTTCTATAAAAATATTTATTATTTTTCATTATAAATAAAAATAATACTATCTTTTCTCAAGGTAATGAACAATCTGAATCTTTTAGGATTTCCTGTGCTTTTGACAAATCTTTTTCTAAAATCAAAATCCTAACCTCAGCTAATCCATCAATTACAAAAGGATGAACCGATCTGGTCACATCTGATTGTAATATACATTTGATACCATAACTTTCCAATAAACTTTGAATAGGAAGAGCATCTACTTCTGTAGGCACGGAGCACAATAAAACAATTTTTGAATCACGAAACTCTTGTTCATCTTTTTCCATCAACATTCTTCCTTCTTCATTACAGTATAGAGTATACCGGTATAAAGTATACAGCATAACGTCGTAATGCGTAGTGCTTTGAGCGTATTGCGTAAATCATAGGTAAGCGTTATACCCAAATAAAAGCTTAACCAAAAACTATAAACCTTTCACTATAAACCTCAAGGTCATTGCAAGCACTGCTTAGGCTGTGCGCGGCAATCTCATACAGTTATTCCCCTATAAAAGTTATACTGTAAAAATTTAGCTATATTCATTATTTTATTTTACTATAATTATTCTAATGAGCAAATTAATTTAATATTCAATTCCAATTCTCGCTTGAATACCCTTCTGGAAAGGATGTTTAATTTCACGCATCTCTGTTACCAGGTCAGCGAGATCAAGCAATTCTGGGGGAGCATTTCTACCGGTAATTACTACCTCTACCGCTTCTGGTTTGTCTTTTAAAAAATTTACTACTTCCTGTATTTCCAATAAACCAAAGTCAAGTGCTATATTAAGCTCATCAAAGATAACTACATCATATTTTCCGCTTATCGCACCCTGTACTCCCTCCACAAATGCCTTCCGAGCTTCCCGATAGTCAATTTCCCTGGCTTTACCTTTGTAGACAAAATCCTTGGTTCCGAAGGTTTTAATAGTTATCTGTGGAATCTGTTTAATAGAATACAGCTCACCATAATCCCATTTTTTCATAAATTGTATTATTAATACCTTTTTATCTCTGCCGGCTGCTCTTAATGCTAAACCGAGTGCGGCAGTAGTTTTTCCCTTACCATTTCCGGTATAGACCTGAATCAGACCTTTCATAAGAATACTCCTTATAATGACCATTTCATTATGAGTCATTGTGTATTGCGTAAATCATAGGTAAGCGTTATACCCAAATAAAAGCTTAACCAAAAACTATAAACCTTTCACTATAAACCTCAAGGTCATTGCAAGCACTGCTTAGGCTGTGCGCGGCAATCTCATACAGTTATTCCCCTATAAAAGTTATACTGTAAAAATTTAATTATATCTTATATTTATAGGATCCTGAGGAATAATATTCTTGGGTAGTAAATGTCATCAGGATTATCCAGGGAATTCTTCCCCTTGAGAACCAATTGATACATCCTTAATTTAAAATTGAATTTTTATTCAATATGTCTTATAATAACATAAAAATTATACAAACAGAAAGTACCATTCGTAGAGTAATTATATCTATCTGTACATTGAAATAAATAGAGCCAGTTTCAGGAAATTATTGTATTGCCTACATATAACTTTCTAACAGGTTAAGGGAAGTGTGGTGAAAATCCACCGCAAACCCGTTACTGTAAAAGGTACCGAAAACTGCATGATGCCACTGGGATTAAAATTCCGGGAAGGCGCAGCAATTAGATAGCCTCAAGCCAGGAGACCTGCCTTTTAGAAATTCGTTACACTCTTTCGTGGTTAAAGGGTGTGTTCTTTGTTTTTATAAAAGGATTATTTTAATAAATAGTAAAGAGAGGAAAACGATGCCCCAAAAAAAGGCTATTTATTTAGCTTCTCTATTAACCTTTTTTATACTCGTACCTTTATCATTATCAGCATGGGGAAACTCACAGGATGGTCTGTTTCCTATTACTCTTATTGATGACTTTGGCACAGAAGTCACCCTGATTAAAAGACCGGAAAGGATTATCTCAGCAGCTCCCAGTAATACAGAAATTATCTTTGCTCTGATATTGGAAAGCAAATTGGTAGGTAGAAGCGAATTTTGCAATTACCCTCCTGGTGTGGAAGAAATTGAATCTATCGGGGTAATGTCACCCCTAAATCTAGAAAAAATTATCTCACTGGAACCAGACTTAATCCTCTCTTACGGAGGATTCCAGACAAAGGATATACCCAGACTAAGGGAGCTGGGTTTTAAAGTCTTAGTAATAGAGGCAGAATCATTAGCAGAAATGCTGCGCAGTATAGAATTAATTGCTGCTGCCTGCGGTATACCAGAAAAGGGAAGAGAACTTATTACCGATTTACAGGAACGCATAAGCGTCATCACCAACCTGAGTGCTATTATTCCGGAAATTCAAAAGCCAAAAGTTTTTACTGGCTCCAGCTATGAGACCATCTGGAGCCCGGGCAATGGTACGCTGTTTCATGAATTAATTACCTTAGCTGGGGGATTGAACATTGTGGGAAATCAACAGGGGTGGGTACCCATCAGTCCTGAACTGGTTGCCCAGGCTGAACCGGACATTATTATTGTTCCCAGTGGCATCATGAATCCTGATGAGATTAACAAAATGAAAAATGATATTATTAACCGCCCTGGCTGGTCTCAGCTGCCGGCTATTAAAAATAATCAAATCTTTACTGTAAATGAAGACTTTTTTTATCGTGCTGGTCCTCGTCTGGTAGACGGATTGGAATTATTATATGAAATCTTTAATAAAACCAGAAAAGAATAATCTATATGGGTATTCCAACTGGCGATACAAAGCCATTTTTATTATAACTATTGGATTTTTAGCTATACTGATAATCGGTTTTGCCGCTCTAAATTTTGGCACCATTGCTATTCAACCACAAAAGATATTATCCATCATCTGGCAACATAGAACAGATGATAGCCTGGATCTTATCATCTGGGAATTGAGAATACCAAGGTTAATTATGGCTATGCTCACAGGAATGGCTTTAGCCAGTGTGGGAGGTGGATTTCAAGGGATTTTAAGAAATCCGCTTGCCGATCCTTACATCCTGGGAGTTTCAGCAGGAGCAGCCTTAGGAGCTTGTTCTGCTATTGCTCTGCAATATATTACTGGATTATATCTGGTGCATATTTTACCGATTTTTGCTCTAATTGGTGCCTTGATTTCTATTTCTTTAGTATATCTTTTATCTCGAAAAAAATCTCATTTGCCTATGGCTGATTTATTGCTGGCTGGAGTAGCAGTTAATTTTTTCTTTTCAGCAATAATCACCCTGCTCTTAGCTATATCAAGGCGAGAAATACACTCTATGGTATTCTGGCTAATGGGTGATTTGTCAGCTGCCAGCTGGCAAAAGGTATCCTTTATTTTTTTACCGGTATTTCTGGGAACCCTGCTCTTAATCTCCTCTTCTCTGGAACTGAATGCTATGGCACTGGGAGAAGAGGAAGCTCTGCACCTGGGGGTGCAGACTGAGAAATTAAGACTAAGGATATTTTTTATTGGCTCTGTTATGATTGCTATTGTAGTCTCTTTTACCGGATTGATTGGTTTTGTGGGATTGGTGATTCCCCATATTGCTCGTTTGCTGGTGGGGCCCGACCACCGTATTATGCTTCCCGTATCAGCCTTAGCCGGTTCTATCTTTTTAATAATTTGCGACACCATAGCACGCAGTATTATCGCTCCGACTGAGATACCTATTGGAGCAATCACCGCTCTGGTTGGTGCACCAATTTTTATTCATCTGCTTAAAAGGAGGAATGAAACCGATGAATATTGAACATACACCAATTATTTCTCTGAAAAATGTTAGTTTTTCTTATAACCAGCAGCTTGTGCTTCAGGAGATTAATTTATCTCTATCCCCAGGAAAATTCATCGGAATTATCGGACCCAATGGTTCTGGCAAAACAACCATGTTAAAATTAATCTCTGGAATACTTACACCCCAAAAAGGTAAAATCCAGATTTTCAATCAGGATATCAGAACAATACCCAGAAAAAAAATGGCTAAAATAATCTCGATGGTACCACAGGAGTCCTATATTACCTATAACTATAAAGTAAAAGAAGTTGTCTTTATGGGGAGAATACCTTATATCAATCAATGGAAGGGAGAGACAATTCTCGATTACCAGATCTCCAGAAATGCTATGGAAAAAACAGATTCTCTGCGTCATGCCGAAAAAGGAATTCACCAGATTAGTGGTGGCGAAATGCAAAGGGTATACATTGCCAGAGCCCTGGCGCAATCACCCAGAATACTTATGCTGGACGAATTTGCTTCTCACCTGGATTTGAGTTATAAATATGAAATTATCAATATTCTCCAGGAAGTCTTAAAGGGAGAGGTTAAGTGTATAATATCTGTTTTCCATGACCTTAATCTGGCCAGCTATTGTTCGGATCAGCTCATCTTATTGAATCAGGGGAAAATTGAAAAGATAGGAACTCCTCAGGAAGTAATCAATAATCATACTCTGAAAAAAGTATACCGAACCAAAACTAATATCATACAACACCCGGAACTCTCTATCCCCCAGGTTATCATGTAGTTTGATATTCTATACCATATAGTAATAATATAAATAAGTTTTACAATGGATGAACTGCCATTTCTTCCATTTCTGCCTGAGGTGCCACCAAGCGCATATAGTGAGTGATATCATTGAAATGTTCATGTATTAATGTCTCTTCTATCCCGGGTGGTGCATATACCGTAAATAGTACCCTGTTGGTGTCCTCAGTTATCTGTGTTCGGTTATCCGGGCCATAGACAATACTGGAAATAATTCCCTCTCTATCCGCCATCATCATATCCCCTTGGGGTAATTCCTTTTCCATGCCGTTTAATAAGCGATATCGTTCATTTCCTTTGGACAGATCCACTCCGATAGGCAGGGCAATTGAATCAAGGTCATGGCTAGCGGTAAGCAAGAAATTTTTCAATTCTGCCATAAACATAATCATTACTAGAGGAATCGTATTGGGAATGGATTTCTGTTTCCAAATAACAGATTCCAATTGCAGCAGGACATGATAAGTTTTTTTAAACTGCTTGTAGTATGTTACATAGCTTTTGATGGGCTCCAGCAGAATGAGATCTGAACGACTAAAACCCCTGTACTTCTGTCGTAAGCTGTCTTCCAAATCTCCTTTTATTTTTCTCAGATTTATCTCCCCTACCTCTCTCACCCTCGTATTCTTGAAAACAATCTCTCCAATCCATCCTCCCGGATAAGTCTTTTTTAACTGCTCAGATATTTGCAACATGGATATTTCTCTCCCCCATCCTTTCTTTTTTCTCCATTTTATAGGTGTTACCTTGCTTGTTCAATTCCGTAAATCTGATAAAAATCACCTTCCAGTTTTAGTTATCTTTTGTTATACAGTCTACCATTGGAATACCCGATTAAATTATTTATCTATATTATATCAATATTAAATTGATTAAAAGCAGACTTTCTTTTCTATATTATTTATTTTTTCTTCCTGACTGACGCCCATGTATCTTTTGGTGACAGTATTGGAGCTGTAATCAAGCTTTTCCGAAATCAGCTTTATTGGTACTCCGAAATTTTTCCGGGAATAATAGCCCCAGGTTCTTCTTAAATTATGGATTACACAAATGTAAATACTATCTCAAATAAATATCCTCTCATAAGGGAAAATGAAACCAGAATTCACAATTGTTTCGCGAAGTCTCCTTATTTGACAATAAACAATATAACCAAAATAGATGAAGATCTTTAAGGAAGATGTATGTATGAATATAAAAAAACCTTCTGATGGGATTTGGGAAAATGTTATTAGAGAATAATATAGAACTAACTGTATTAGGAAAGAAATGTAAATAAATATAATAGAGAAAAGATAAAAATAAATAGCAGCGCTTCAGATTAATGCTGAGGGGCTTTTCTTTTAATATACCTATTATGATCAAAATTGTTACATAATAGGATATCCTATCTACTTAATCATGAAATTAGGAGGTATCCAACCATTCTAAATACCAATTCCTAATCTGAAGAAAAAAGGAGGTCTATTCAGATGATGGGAATACAGAAAAAAAATAAAACCTTTCTATTATTTTTTGTATGCATGTCGTTAGTATTCTTATTGAGTTGCGATGGCATTGGCCCATCAACCCCGGTTATTCATTCCTTTTCAGCGAATCCGCCAATGATTAATGAGAGTGAGAGTTCTACCCTAACCTGGCATGTTACAGATGCAGATAGTGTTATCATTGATCATGGTGTCGGTGCTGTCTCTTTGACCGGTACAATAGCAGTAACTCCGGAAATCAGTACTACCTATACGCTTACAGTAACAAACAGTGCCGGTGGTGTTACAAAAACCACTACTATTACGGTCACCCCCATGCCTACCTTGACTATATTCCAGACTGAAGGCACTGCCAAAACCTGGTTTGGTGCCAGTCATGGTTATGTTAATGTGGGTCAGGGACAAAGCTTCCAGGTAACCGAAGCTGGTTTCTTTGATCAGTTTCAAATATATCTAAGCAGCCCTGCGATCGGTACAAATGCTACGGATAGCGGAGATATTATTGTTTGTGACCTTAGAGATAGTACTGGTAATATATTACAAAGTGATACAATTAATGGCTTTGTCCCTGGGACCGAAGGATGGCAGGAATTCAACTTTAATTCACTCACCTACATCATGCCCGGAACATATTACTGCACCTGTTATGTGAGCAATCCCATTGCGGAACATGTTTATTATATTCATTGCAATATCGATAGTAATTCCTATCCAGGCGGGACTTGCTATAACTCTACTGGAGGGCATCCCGAAGATTGGAGTTCCTGGTTTACATGGTCATCGCCATCTGAGTGGGACTTGCAGTTTAAGGTCATTATAAAGTTAGTCCTTAATCTACACATTACCTCAGATGTGTGAAGGCTTAGGATTGGATAGTCTAAGTTAAACAGAATTACAATAATCAATAAATATACTGGTTCTTAATTTATTTTGATTCATAGTGTGTATTAAAATTTCACTCCTGCAAATGTCTTGTAATAGTTCGGCAAGTCTTCTTCCATTTTAATGTGGTCATTGTAAAATTGCATCCTTTCCAAACTTCTATGACTGGTATGCTGGGCAACTCTCAGGAGATCACCTTTGCAGTTATAATTGTTTCTACAAAAAAGCCTCATCTTTGAAATTATTCTTCTTGAGATAATTTTTGTATTCCAAGATACTATTTCAGTCTATTCCCTTCTCGATAATAAAATTAAGGAAATGCATCATCCTGACTTGGTTACCTTTTTTGGTTTTATTATTAATATCTAGAAAGTAAAAAACTTTTTTTTACTTTCTCTTTCTCAGCATCAATAAGGGGAGAAGGTTCTGGAGAAGAATTTTCTTTAGAGCCAACTAATCAGTTACTAATAGTTATATCCTCATCGACAATTAATACTCATTACTTACTAAAGAGTATAATTATTAAGAAGATAATGTCAGATTTATTTTCAAAGATAAATTGTGTGTTATATAATGTTGTATATAATAATTTTAAGTGCATAATAATGATAAAAAAATTTATATATTTTAATCCAATTAGATAATCTACTCCTTTTAAATAGCATAAAATATAAGGAAAAACTTAATAAATATGTATAAAAACCAATCAAATGATATGACTAAGGTCTATATCATAACAATGATATCTCTGGGCTTGGGTATACTTTTTGATTACCTTTTCTATGATAAAATTCCTGGTATTTCGTTTCCTTTATACATTCTTTTGGTTATAGCAGGCCTTTTTATTATTGCAAGAATCACTCAAAAACAAATAAATAAAGAAGTTTTTACACCTATAGTATTGCTTGTATTTTTTAGTACAATGATTTTTGTTCGCTCCAATGATTTACTAGTCTTTCTTGATATCGTTACTTCGCTAATATTATTACTTGTTATTGCTGAAATATCTTTCTTTAGCAAAATGAAAAAACTCTCCCTTCAAGATTTTTTAAAAATCTTTTTTCTGCCCTTTAAATTTTTTCAGCCCGCATTCCAAACATTATCAAATATATTTTTACTACGTGGGGCAAAAGAAGATAGAAAAATATTATCTCAAATTTTAAGGGGAATTATAATGACAATCCCTGCTCTTTTTGTATTTCTCTTATTATTTTCTTCTGCAGATCTGATTTTTCAAAAATATGTTTCAGAGATATTAAGCATTGAAAACGAAATGGAGCTGTTTTTAAGATTTCTTTTAATTTTAATAGTAACGATTGTTTTTATCGGTGCTTATACTTATTCATTCCGGGAGAAAGGTGAAACTATCATGCCACAGAGCAGCAATAAACACGCTGTTGAGCAGATAGAAAGCTCTATTATCCTGGGTTCAATAAATATTTTATTTTCCATTTTTATAATTGTTCAATTTACTTATCTTTTTGGCGGTGAAAGTAATATATCAGCTCAAGGATTTACCTATGCCGAATATGCGCGTCGAGGATTTTTTGAATTAATAGCAGTTGCTGTTATCTCTTTATTCTTACTTTTAATTACAGAAAAATATGCGATTAAAAAAGAGGCTGAACATACATTAAGTTTTAAGATTTTAAGTACTGCACTGATTACTCAGGTAATATTAATCATGGTTTCCGCTTTTATCCGCTTATCGCTTTATGAAGAAGCTTATGGATTTACTACTTTAAGGCTCTATAGCCATGCATTTATTATTTTGTTAGCATTTATTTTCTGTTTACTTTTTTATAAAATTTTTCAGGATGATAGGGAAAGTGCTTTTATACTTCGTGTTTTGATCTCGATAGCATTTTTTCTAGCTTTTATGAATTTACTAAATCCTGATGCATTTATTGCTCGAAGGAATATAGAGAGGTTTGAAAGGATTGGCAAGATAGATATTGATTATTTAGGTTCGCTGTCAGATGATGCCATGCCTATTATTATTAATGTATTGGACATTCCAGATGAGGATATGAGAAAAAGCCTGTCCCTCATATTGTATCAACATACTCAAAATAGAGATTCTTTTTATTATTCACAATGGCAATCTCTCAATCTATCACGTATAAGAGCAAATGGAATTCTAAAATCAAAAAGCTATAAGCTTGAAGCATATAAAAATTTACAGTAGTATTTTTTATTAATCTCCTTCTGCATAGCTTACAGTAATTGTTACGGCAGGAACACCATAAACAAACAATAATATTAAATACACCCATATAATTATAGCCCCTCAGTAGATTACTGAAGGGCTATAATTAGAAATTATTTTTGTAGATACAGATTTTACAATTTTACTTCTCTAGATTAGATCCTTTAGGATATCTTTTATCACAGAAAGTGAAAAGCGAGATTCTGTCCTCAGGTCATTTAAAGTGTTTTCGGTAGTATATTCTTCCTCTAGCTTTAAGGTCTGGATAAGTTTGGTTAATAAATTATCTGCATCAAGATCCCAGCGTGCTGCTATCTGGGCAATGGTCATCTCCTGTAATTCAGCAGCATTGATCTGCAGCTGATCATTATTACAATCACCTGTACATTCATCATTACAATTTTCTTTACAGTTTTGATTGCATTCCTCTTCGCATTCCTGCAATTGGGACTTCTTTTGTTCCTGAAGCTGGGTGGGGGTATTGACTGGTTCTTGCACCCTGTTCTGATTCTTCTTCGGTTCCTGTATTTGAACCTGATTTCCCTGCTTTGCACCTCCTCCGGACATGCTACCATTACCTGGACCGTTCTTGGCTAAGGCTATCACCGTTAGACTGCCGATGGTCAGTACAATGACCAGTATAGTTACTGTACTACGTAATAGATTTTTATTCTTCATGGATATTTTCTCCTCCTTTAATATTGATCTAAAATCTTTACTTCCCTCTATCTATATATACGCAAGTAAAGATAATTTTCTTTCATTATAATAATATTTTTTAAAAAATTATTTGGTAAAATCATTCTGATTCACTAAAAAAAGAAATACATTTTTTATTAAATACAAAAAAGTCGGCAGTCTGGCTACTCTATAACCTACTCCTTGATATTTTTTCTTTTTCCCTGCTGTGACAGTTGATCCTGTTTTAGTTCCTGAACATTGTTACTGTTATATTCAGATTCAGTAAGTTGTTTCTGCCGATGCTTTTCCTGTAGCAAAAGTTCTTGTGATCCTGAGACCTTCTGCTGGAATCCGTTCCTGCCTTTCCCTTGATGACCCTGCGTATTGCCCTGTGCAAGAGCATTGAGGAGCAAGAATACGGCAAGCAGGATCACCACTGTAAAAATAATAGTTGATCTGATGGCATGGGTATTCTTCATAATTTTTTCCTCCGCAAATCTTATTTCATTTCTACTCTCTATACGCAAGAGGAGGAAATTTTCTTTCGTAATTTTTTAATTTTTATTATCTGAAGATAAGAAAGATTCCATTTTTTCTTTTATTACAGAGAATTCCAGTTCTCGCGAGGTAATAAAATCCCTGATAGAAATTGTTTCATCTTCAGGAATATCTAAGCCGGTAATCTCTTTAAATGCTTCTGAATCAATTCCCATGTTTATGATTTCGGCAATCGTCATCCTCCCGGTAATAGCGGTAGCTTTCTTTTCTTCTTCCTGGTTAAGATGATCATCATTGGTACCATCTTTGACTTCAGTAATAACCTCTTCGGCTTCAAGGAAAGCCAGATTGAAGGTATGCTTTATCCAATAAGCTTTTTCCTGCTGGGATAATTTATCTTCCCTGATAAGGTATGCAACTGCAGTTTCAGGCAAATAAAAGGTCTCTTCTGATGTATAGGGAATATCAGAAAAAAGAGAGACAAAAACCTTGACCATATCTGTTTCTACAGCATACTCAGCCCCTTCGATCTCCACCGTTTGATAGATTTCTTTCAAATCCTTCAGTTGAAATGTGGATGGATTGGTATCTGGTTTTAAATTGAATGCTTCAATAATTGCTTCTGAAGGAACCTGATAATAGGTCTCCACTTCTTTCAGCGTAGAAGATCCTCTGATATCAGCAATATCATAAGTATTACTGGTTAATTTCATCGGCGCTGCTGAACGGGAAGTTCCGAAGAGACTCATCTGACTGGCTATTCCAATACCGCCACCGATGATAACGATAATAGCAATCAATATATGAATATGACTAATTTTCATTTTGTACCTCTCTATAAAAAATTTCACTTAGTTAATTTTTTATGTAAAAACCCAAAATATAGGGTATCCTTTACTGGACATGCAACTTCATCAGTACAAAGCAGGCAGGAGATGCATTGGTGATTGCGAATGATTCTTTTATCCGATATCTCAATATTCATAGGACAGATTCGGTCACACTGTTTGCAGTTGATACAGGTTATTTTATTGCGTCTTAACGGTATTACACGAAAGAGGTTAAATATACCCAGTAATGCACCTAAGGGACAAAGATACTTACACCAGGGGCGTTCCACAAACAAGGAAAGGATTAACATGATGCCCAACATAATTAGAGCAGAAAGCGTGACTTCATCTGACCAGAAATTAAACAGGGCAAAATATGGATCAATATTCAGAAAAACCAGGGTTAGTTCCCTGGCAGTAATATAGATGACCAGGACAAGGACAATATAACGTATATAACGCAGCAACTGATCCGCCTTGGGAATGATAAATCGGTTATATTTTTTCGGGAACATTCTTTTGCCAATTTTCCCTACAAACTCCTGTACCGTACCAAAAGGACATATCCACCCGCAGAATACGGGTCCGAAAATCAGAGTCAGCAGAAGAACCAGCCACATCAGAGTGAAGGAAGACTGATGAATCTTTCTGACAAAAATCCCCTGGGTAAAATAGGTATAAGCAGTCACAACTCCACCAAAGGGACAGATGGCATGCAAAGAAGGTGATCCGACTAGAACAGGTGCTAAGCCCTGTTCAGCCCGGTAATGATTGTAACTTATCATAACTATGAGCATTAAGAAAAATACCTGGACTATGGTCCTTAATAAATAGCTCTTGCTTTTCTTCTTGGACATAACAGTATACTCCTTTCTATCACTTAAACTATTCTATTCTTTTGATTATAAAAGATATTTCATTATACTATTTTAAATAGTATTTAAAAATCTAAAAGCAGCTACCTTTTCTAATTCTAACCAGGTAGCTGCTTTTTTATATTTACTGTTTCTATCAAATCATTTTGTATTGAAATGCTTTAGAATTTAAAATCCGGATTGGTGATGGCTCCACCGGATTCCTGCCTGCTGGCTGCAATGCGGTCATATTCCTCCTGAGTTAAGAATTGGGCTTCATAGGTCAGGTTGTAGCGCTGCAGCTGGCGGTCAAAAGCCCTGAGGTGGTTTCGTGAACCCTTCAGCAGATTCTGATAGACAATTTTGATATCATTATTGTCTGTCTCTTTAATTAGCCGTTCCAAGTCATAGATATCCAGGTCTTCAATATAGGCACCTACCAGGATGGCATCCTCAATAGACTTGCTTCCTTTCGCTACCAGTTCATCATAAGCTTTTTGCAGTTCTCCATTCTGGAAGACACTGGGAATATCCTCTCTGACCGGATCTTCCAGGTTATAGCGGTCTAAAAGCATTTTCATGGCATCCATATGGGTTGTTTCACTTCCCTGACCTATAGACCCAAAGGTTCTTAAGTTCCATTTTTCATACAGGGCAGTATAGACATCCCTCGCTAACTTTTCCTCTTCCCGCATCAGCAGTATTCCCTCGATCTCTTCACTCGACAAAATACCTGTCTCAATGTCCCTGATAGCAGTGAAAATACCTCTTTCAAAATTTACATTAGTTCCCTGGGCAAAGATGTGGGTCATCGCTAAACCGGTTATGACTAAAACCATCACCAGAGTAATGATGCCTTTTATCGTGCTTCTCATCTTCATTTCTTTTTCCTCCTACTGAGATTAATTTTTCCTTCTGCCTTATATACGAAAATGGAGATGGTTTTCTTTCAAAATTTAAGAAACAAAAAGTAATATTCAGCATGTGTAATGATATTGGAAATATTTGCAAATTTTAGGTAGTTAGTGATATTTATTTTTTACCTTTATTTCCAACCGGAGCTATCTAATAAGCTATCAAGAGATTTGGTTGTTATTGTTAGACCTTTTCCAAATGGTGTTTCAAATCAAATGCCATTAGAAATCCCCTCAGCAGTCATAGCAATTTCCTGCCTTGATCTATGACTTTGCATCCAATCCTTTCTGATGGTTTTCCCTTATTAACTTTTAAATATACTTGATACTTATTCTATTTTAAATATACTGATTCTTTTCATTTCTTCCCTAAAAATATTAGTTTTAGAAATGAATTTCAAGCTTTATTTTGAATAAGTTCTTCAATTAATACTAAAGAATTAAGATTGACTGGCTCTCCGAGTTAGTGTTTGAAAGCATACTTTTATGGGATATAAGATTCTAATTAACATGAATAGAATAAAATATGGAAAATTAAAAATATATTAGCTAAATTCTAGTATTTAATACCTAAATATATTTGAATTAAAAGGAATAAAGTATCATCCCGACAGGACGATTTTTACAACTTCTATATGAGTAAATAATCAAAAAAAGCTTATTGTTCAATGAAAAAGATTATGGATAAAAATAGGCAGAACTACCAAGATAGAAGTTCTGCCTATTGATTTAATAATCCTTACAACACAACAAACAAAATTATCTTTTACAACTTTAGTATTACTTTATTTTTTCTTACCTTTTTCCTTATCTTTTCCTTTTTCCTTATCTTCTTTTCCACCACAGCAAGGCATCAAAATCACCTCACTTTCTTTTAAAATCTAATTTTATAACATTCTCTCATAATAAAAATAATCTGAATTATTAGCGTTTATTTAAATTTTCACTAAAAAATTGAAGTTATCCAAACACCTGCATAATGGGCTAAAAGTATAACGATGATTGCAACCACAAGATGTTCCAGAACTACATTCCAGGCTTTTGTACCTTGCTTTCGGGACAATAAAAAACTAAGGATTGAAAGTAGAGATAGGCCTAATATTATACTGACAATGATTGCTGTTGAAAGATCAAAGAGTAGTATGGGTAAAATAAACATCGAGGCAAAAATAAATTTTGCTAAAAAAGTAAAAATGGTTGATTGCCAGACTTCTTTATCTAAATGTTTCCCCTCCGACTCTTCTGAAATATGAATTCCCAAAGCATCTGAAAAGGAATCTGCTATCGCGATGGTTAGTATTCCGCCGATAACCGTAACCTGCGAGTGTGTCCCGGAGTTCAATCCAACCATAAGACCTAATGTGGTAATAATGCCTGAAGTGATCCCAAAAGAAAAACCGACTTCTAAAGAATGTTTATTTACCATACAAAATCCTTAATAAAAGGTTATCGCTTAATCCTTAAATATAGTTTAGCATTATTGAAGTATTTTAGCGAATTCGTTTTAATATTGAACATTTAATATAAGTTAGATGTAAAAATGATTCCTTCTTGTTCACAAATATCTATTCATTTTGGCAGCCTGCCAAAATACATTAAGATCCTCATCCACCCCCACCAGGTATATAAATGTTTACAGTAGCGCTCTTTGTTATATCTCCTTCTGTATAGCTTATGGTAATTTTTGCATTAGGAACACCGCAAGCAGTTGACACTTTAACGACACCGCTGCTAACACTAACGCTGGCTACATTTGACTGATAAGTACAGGCATTAAGTTCGATATCCGCAGAAGAATCATCATCATAGTGCGCGGTAATGGAATTAATAGTCTTTGATTGCCCTTTGTTGATAATCATGCTGGACGGATTTACGCTTAATGAGGAAAGATAAATAGCTTCTACAGTAATCTCAAACTGTTCGATGCTCGAATCGCTTCCATTACTTACTTCTACCTCTACCGTATGTCCCCCCATTTGATTTTCTCCGGGAGTCCAGGTTATCAATCCAGTAGAATTTATTTGCATCCCTTCCGGTTCTCCGGATAATGTGTAAGATAACTCACTATTCGTTTGGTCATGGGCTATTATCTGGTAAGTAAACTCCTGGTCAACCTTGGCAATCTGGTTTGGTATTTCTTCTATAACCAGTTTATTATTTACAATACAGCCAGACAAAGAGAATAACGTAAACGTCATAAGAAATAATGAAATTATTAGTGTTTTTCTTTTCACGATTTATTTTCCTTTCTTAAAAATGTTTTTTATCCATTTTTTATTTAATCATTTAATTTAACTTAAGAAAACATTTTATAAACAATCTATCATATTTCTTCAGGTGAAAAATCTGGTTTTGATTCAATATTACATTCACTCTTGCAGTTTACCTTTTATTTTGTTGCAAAGAAACCCTGCGTCCTCTTACATACCGATACCAGCATCAGCATCACCGGGACTTCAATTAAGACACCTACTACCGTTGCCAATGCGGCACCGGAAGCCAAGCCAAAGATCATGGTAGCTGTGGCTATGGCCACCTCAAAATGATTACTTGCTCCAATCAAGGCAGAGGGAGCAGCATCCTGGTAATTAAGTTTAATTAGTTTAGCTAAACCATAAGTAAGGAAAAAGATAAGATTAGTCTGGATAAATAGAGGGATAGCAATCCAAAGGATCGTTAAAGGCTGGGTCAGGATGATATCTCCTTTAAAAGAGAATAGCAAGACCAGGGTAAAGAGTAAGGCAATAATGGAAACTGGGGTTAATAAGTGTAAGAATTTTTCTTTAAACCACTGTTTTCCTTTTAGCCTGATAAGCCATTTCCGGGAATAATAACCGGCAACGAGAGGCAGCGCAACATAAATGCTGATGGAAAGAAGTAATACCTGCCAGGGTACTGGCATCTTTCCTACTCCAAGTAGGAAACCGCCTAACGGGCCATATAAAAATAACATGGAAAGAGAATTGATGGCTACCATCACCAGGGTATGCCCGTCATTTCCTTTTGCCAGATAACCCCAGACCAGCACCATGGCCGTACAAGGGGCGATACCCAGGAGGATGCATCCGGCAAGATAGCTTCTCCAGAGAGGAATTTCCAACATCTTAATGCCTTCACTTAATATTACAGTACCGGCTCCATGCACCGATCCTACAGACCAATCCACTCCTGGAGGTAGTTTCACTAAATCTGTTGCCTCAACTCCAATTAAATTTCTGAAAAGAAAGCCTAAAAAGAAATAGGCGATCAGATACATGGTAAAGGGCTTGACTGCCCAATTGGCAAATAAAGTTAAACCTACCGGTTTGGGAGACTTGCCTGCTCTTAACACTTCCGCAAAGTCAATCTTTACCATAATGGGATACATCATAAAAAAGAGACAGATGGCAATGGGGATTGAAATAACCGGTGCATTGTTCACATAAATCGCGATTCCATCCAGAAACTTGGCAGCACCGGGAGCTATTTTGCCAAAAATAATTCCAGCGGCAATACATAGCAAGACCCAGAGCGTTAAATATTGTTCAAAGATACTTAAACCACCTTGATTTTCTTTAGCCATACACTAACTCCTTTCAGATACACCAAATTAAATAAATACCACCTAAGATGACTAAAACGCCACATATCTTTTTCACTATAATCATTCCTTGTGAGTCTTTATTCCAGTGCAGATATCGCTGAATGACTTCCGTAAAAGTCCCGGCAAAGATAATGACCGAGCAATGTCCAATACTATAAAATAATAAAAGCAAAATTGCAAAAAGAAATTGAGTCGCTGATACGGTAAAGACGATTCCCAGCATGGGTGCCATATAAGCAAAAGTACATGGTCCCAGAGCGATACCGAAAATAAGCCCTAAAATTAATGCTGATAACATTCCTTTTCTTTGAAAAACCGGCTGATTAGTTTTTCTTATAAATGGAATTTCAATTATTTCCAATAAATGAAGACCGATAACAAAAAAGATGATGGCTACAAAATAGTTTCCATAAACTCCGATGTCACCCAGCATCCAGCCCAGGAGACCGGTAATCAATCCGATCACACTAATAGTCACCAATATTCCTACAGAAAAAGAAGTTGATAGCCAAAAAGCTCTTCTGGTCGTCATGCTCCCCTGTTCCCCTATAAAAGCTACAATTAGCGGAATGCTGGCTAAATGACAGGGGCTGAGCAATACACTCAAAACTCCCCACACCAGTGAGGCAATGAAAGCAAAAAGATAGCTGGATTGGAGTAGATTATTTAGCCATTCAAATAATGCTACTGACATTACCTAACTCCCTGTTGTTGCAATACATTAACTACTTCTTCTTTGGGGAAGAATCCCAAATGCCGGAAATACTCTTTACCCTCTTTGTCCAGAAAGACCTGAGTCGGTATCGCCCGGACCTGAAATTCCTCAGCATAAGGTTTTCCTGCCGGAGTCTTCACATCATAAAAGACAACCTCAACCTGCCCCTGGTATTCTCTGGCAATCTCCTTCAGAATAGGCTGCATCTTATCGCAGGGGATACAGCCTACAGAGCCCAATTCGACAAAGGTTACCTTAATGTTATTTGTAATAGGCTTATCTTCTGGTAGAATGACCTCCTGTGTAGATCCGGTAACATTCTGATTCAATATTGTCTTTAAACCCAATCCAACAAAAGCGATTAATACAATCAATAGTACAGAATATACTTTTTTATTCTTCATCAAAGGGTTCCTTTATTGAGTCTTCTCCTTAATCCAATTGACAATCTCCTGGACATTTGGTATTTTGCCTGTTGCCTTTACTTTCCCGTCAAGCACCAGAGCCGGTGTCATCATCACTCCATAGTCTGTGATTTTATTTAAATCTTCTACCTTAATCACCTCAGCCTGGATACCCGATTTCTCAACAGCCTGCTGGGCATTCTGAAATAATTTCTTGCATTTAGGACATCCCATTCCCAAAACTTCAATCTTCATCATTTTTCTCCTTTATTTTTTATTCAATTTTATTAAACCAGAGATCCATAGACTATACCACTTATAGTAGCTATAATAATAACCAAAGATACATAAGTGACTGTTTTTCTTGTTCCTATAACGCTCCGGATGACCAGCATATTGGGTAAACTTAAGGCCGGACCAGCAAGTAATAGAGCCAGTGCTGGCCCCTGTCCCATCCCGGAACCGATCAATCCCTGCATTACAGGTACTTCAGTACATGTAGCAAAATACATAAAAGCTCCCACTATAGAGGCAAAGAAATTAGCCTCGAAAGAATTCCCTCCTACCAGAGAAGCAATAAAACGGGAAGGAATTAATCCTTCTTCTCCAGGCCTACCCAATAGAAGCCCGGAAAAGAAGATGCCTAAAAAGAGTAAGGGCATAATTTGCTGGGCAAAGTTCCAGGAGGATTCCAGCCAGGGAATCATCTCCTCTTTCCTAAACCAGTAAACTAGAATATAAATAAACAATAAGACAAATCCGATTGCTAAATACCCTTTATACTGGAAAATCATAGACCACAGACTCTCATCCCCTGTTTGCGGTTCAGCCCAGTTGGCAAAGACCATAAAGCCGATCATGGAGAGAAAATAGAGTATATTCTGCAGCCCGTTCCTTTGATTGATTTTATTTTCAATATTTCCCAGTTGAAATTCCCCATTGGCTTGCCTTTCTTTTTCTTCAGAAAGAAAGATAAAATGCATACAAAGTCCAATAATGACACTAAACAATATGGCTCCAATAGCCCTTGCTAAGCCCAATTGCCAACCTAATATTCGGGCAGTCAAGATAATTGCCAGTGCATTAATAGCTGGTCCTGAGTAAAGAAAGGCAATAGCTGGGCCTAATCCTGCTCCTTTTTTGTAAATACCCGAGAATAATGGCAATATAGTACAGGAACAGACAGTCAAAATTGAACCTGAAACAGATGCCACAAAATAAGCTAATACTTTATTGGTTTTAGCACCCAGATACTTCAAAACCGTATTCTGATCCATAAACTGATAGATAGCACCAGCAATTAAAAAAGCCGGGATCAAACTAAAAATAACATGCTCCCGGGCATATATATTTAACATAGCCAGGGCTTCAAAAAATGGATTACGAAATCTGAAACTTTCCAGTGGTAAAAAATAAAAAAGGAGGAATCCTCCTATGATTACTAAAAATTTTAAATTCCTTTTCAATAAAATATTTCCTCCAATTAAAGGTTATAGATTTATAATAATTTATCATTATAGCTTTTAAGCTATCTTATATTAAGTACAATAATTGCTTTTTTGTTGATTACAAAGAACTTCACGACATGCCTGTGCTGACTTTTTGATATCTTCAACAATGACCGGGTCATCATTAATCCATCCACTTAAAATGCCCATCAGTACTCTGGAATATTCATCACCTTTACGATTAATAAAATATTCATTCCAGAGGCCATCCTTGCGGATATCAATCAACCCTGCTTCCTTGAGTTTTCTTAAGTGTCTTGATATGCTAGGCTGGCGAATGCCAAGTACGTAAGTTAATTCACAGACGCACATAGGCTTTTTTTCTAATAGCTTCAAAATTCTAAGCCGATTTTTATCTGATAACATATCACAAACCTGTGATAATCTTTCCATAAAATACTCCTTGACTATATAGCATCTCTGCTATATAATAGCACTCAAAATAGATTTGTCAATATAAATTATAAATGTTATTTAAAGAAGCTTAGGGAGATGAAAGGTAAAATGGGTGAAAATAAAAAACAATGTGGATGTAATAATCTAAAAACTCTGAATATAAAATGGCAAAGGTTAGTTACTAAAGGAGAAACCTGTCCCAGGTGTGGAGCTACAGAACAGGAACTTGATAAGGCAATAGATAAGCTCAAACAAGCACTTATACCTCTGGGAATTGATGTTAACCTGGAAAAAGAAGAACTGAATATTTCAGAATTTAAAAAAGAACCTTTACAATCAAACCGTATCTGGATAAATGACCAGCCAATTGAAAATATAATCAAAGGAGATGTCGGGCAAAGTCCTTGCTGTGATGTCTGTAGACCTTCGGATTGCAGGACTATTGAAGTAGATGGACAAACACATGAAACAATCTCTGCTGATTTGATAATTCAAGCCGGATTAATCGCTGCCAATCAAATCCTAATATAAATGGATACAGGGCAAGACAACACTTACATACTAAGTTATATCCCCAAGAAGCTATTTTTAGAGAATATATCCATTACATGAGGATAGCCGGTCCCACAGACAAGCCGCTTATATCTTTTTTTTCAGGCAAAAAAAGAGAAGGCAAAAGTCTCTTTTCTGTTTCCCAGCTGTCCTTTTTATTCCTGATTATTATATAAAGAAAAAGCTATTTGAATTATAGAAATTGCCTGAAATACAAAAGAGGAGTTATCAGGATAAAGGTATTTTAAGATTAAGATCCTATAAATTACAATAATTATCTAAAATAACCAAAAAGAATAGTTGCGATACTAAAGTAAATCGTTAAATTAATCACATCGCTTATGGTTGTAATAAAAGGGCCGGCAGCAATGGCAGGATCAATCTTAAACCGGCTAAAAATTAACGGCAAAAACGTTCCGATAGTAGCAGCTAAAATTGCAGTAATAAAAGCAGATAAACCAATACTTATTGACAGGATATAATTTCTCTGCCATAAATAGGTAACTAGAAAAATGACCATGCTGGTAAGCAATCCGATAAAGAATCCTGTTTTTGTTTCTGTCCAGACATTCTGCCATAATTCATCCAATCGAAGCTGTCCGGTGGCTAGCCCTCTAACGGTAATGGTAGATGATTGAGAACCGATATTACCCCCCATATCCATAATAATAGGGATAAAAAAGGCTAATGCTATTACCATTTGTAAAATACCGGAATAGAACTCAATGACTTTGCCGGAAAACATCTGCCCTGCCAAACATACCATAAGCCAGGGCAAACGGGCTTTTGCCCTTTGCAGAGGGCTTGCCTTAATTAACCTGTCTTCATAAAATTCATTCGAACCAACCATCTTATGGATATCTTCGGTTACTTCTTCTTCCAGGACATCAATAATATCGTCTACCGTAATGATACCAACCATGATTCCCTGCTTATTGATAACCGGTATAGCCAGTAAATCATAATCTGAAATGACTCTGGCTACTATCTCCTGATCTTCTGTGTCTATCACACTAATAACATTCTCTTCTATTATTTCAGTTATTTTATTTTTTGGATCAGCTACTATCAAATCTCTTAATGATAAAACACCTATCAACTTTTTTCTCTCATCTAACACATAAACATAATAAATCATTTCCGCTTCCGGGCTTATCTCCCGGATATACTGAATAGATTGTTCTGCAGTCAAGTGTCCTGGAAGAGCAACAAACTCATTATTCATGATACTCCCGGCAGTATTCTCTTCATATTTCATGAGCTCTTCAATTCCATCAGCTTCTTCTGGAGGCATTAAATTAAGGATTTCACGGGATACTTCGGGAGTAATTTCAGTTAATATATCCACTGCATCATCTGTATCCATCTCTTCCAGTATTTCTGAAGCCTGCTTTTTATCCATTATTTTGAGTAAATCAGACTGTACCTCAGGTGATAATTCAGCTATATATGCAGCTATTGTTTCCTGATCTTCTACAAGGTGGAACATTTTAATGATATCTTCAGTTGTAAGTTCTTCAGCGATAGTTTTAAAATCATTGGGGTGAAGATCCTCTACCAGATTTTTTAATTCTTCTATGTTATTCTCTTCCAGAAATATTTTAATTTTTTGAATATCTATGTTTTTTCCCATTTCTCTTATCCAAATTGGTTTACAAATAAAATATATTTATAATATTATACAACTAAAAAAGAGTTACCTTTATAATGTTACTTATTTCATTTATGTTATCAGATAAACAAATACACCATATAATTAACGGTGGTGTGACTATAATACATCTTCCGGAAAATCTTACAGTATAGTAAAACAACTTATTTGATTACAAAGCATGTGCTAGACTTCCAGTGTAGCAGTCATATAAAAAAGGAGTGCAATTTAGAAATCACACTCAAGTAAACATATATATTATAGCATTTTAAAATAGTATCGGGTAGAAAATAATAATTAAAAATAACAAAACTAATATTATTTTATTAAGTAACAGGTTAATATCTTTTATAATATCTAATCTTTTCTAATCTGCCATTATAGTAAAGATGCCAGATAATTCTTTCTATGTATGTATCCAGTCTTTATAGTCTGAACATTATATGATTACATTTTCATTTTTTTACTATGCTTGTCTTTATACATTTCCTGGTCAGCAATACTTATCAATTCATCTAATTCTTTAGGTTTATCTGGTAAGTATTCAGAAAAACCTATGCTCAAGCTAAGTTGATAATCTTTGTTGCTCTTTTTATTATATTGGGAAATTATTTTCTCAAGTCGGCTTGTAATCAAAGTAGTTTCTTTTAAAGAACTATCGGGGAAAGCTAATAAGAATTCATCTCCTCCCATACGGCAGATGATGTCGACCTCTCTTAATTTTGCTTTAAATAAACTGGCAACTCTTTTTAAAACTTCATCTCCCTCTAAATGACCATAATCATCATTAATTTTCTTAAAATTATCTATATCAAAGAAGGCTAGTAATAGTGGTAATTCATTGCGGTTAGCTAATTTAATCTGTCTTTTGATTAAATCCAAACCATACCTGCGGTTATAGCATCCGGTTAAGGTGTCAGTACGAGAGAGCTTTTTAAGCTGTTCTTCTGCTTTTTTCCTTTCGGAGATATCATAATACACTGCAATGGTGCCTTTAACTTGATTATCAACAATTACAGGGGAACCACTGATATAGACCGGGACTAAAGTGCCGTCTTTTTTCTTTCTTACCGTTTCCATTCCTACATAGTCTTTGCTAAGACCATTTTTAGTTAGCACTTTTGCTTCTTCTGTTAGTTCAGGGGTTTGAATTAAACCTGAATCAATGCTCTTCCCTTTGAATTCTTCTAACGTATAACCGAAAAGTTCCGTAAATCTGGAATTAACATAAATGACATAGCCCTTCTCATCAGCATACACGGTGGCTTCCGGATTACTTTGAAAAAGGCTGAGAAATTCCTCCTGACTTTTCCGCAAGGCTTCTTCTGCCTGCTTTCGTTGGGTAATATCTCTAGCGATACTTAAGATTGCTTTTTCCCCTTGATAATTCACAAGACTGGAGCTAATCTCTACTGGAATTATTCTCCCGGTCTTAGTTTTATGTTGTGTCTCAAAAGTCTGTATCTTATCATGAGGCATTTGTTTGATAAGATTCGTTATCTGTTCATGAGATAGATTAGAATCAATATCTTCTGGTCCAATTAAGAGCAATTCCTTTCTAGAATAGCCCAATGTACTCACTGCAGATTTGTTAGCCTCTACAAACTTTCCGTTAAAACCAATAATCCAGGCCGTATCATTCATTCCATTAATAATTTCTCTATAATTTTCCCTGCTTTCCCTCAATATCTTTTCCAATTGCTTTTGTTTGGTGATGTCAGATATCATTATTAACGATCCCAAATATTTGCCGGTTGCATCAAAAATCGGCTTCTTTCTACTAAAATAAGCCTTTTTACCTCTTTTAAATTCTTTTTCACTGTATTTAGTAGTCTTAAATTTATTAATGTTTTTTTGAAAAACGTCGTCCCCAAAAAGTGCTTTTCCGGAAGGATTTATTTTAACGATTTTATTTTCTGAATCTAAGACAGCAACGATATCGGGAATATTGTCAAACACTTTGTCCAAAGTTAAGGGGGAAACATCAAAAAGGTTAGTTAAGGAAATAGCTGCTAAAAACATAATCCCAGAGAAAGGAAAAGCAAATGGAGTAAGATCAAGAAATCCATAGGGTTTAAATCCAGCAATATAGCAAACATTAATGAACAATGGAATAAATGCACCTGTTATGAACATAACAACATGCCAGCGTTGTATTCGAGGAACCTGAAAAAAATTTTTTATAAATAATATCAATCCCCCGCAAAGAGCTAAATAGGAATAACAAACATGCACCCACCAGAATACCCCATGGGTAGTCTTTTGAAAATGGTAAAATCCTGATATTCCAAGATCGATGGTAGAATAAAAAAGAAAATGTAGGTCATTGGTGGTAACCATAATCAAAGACAATGCTGGAACTATAAACAAAAGTCTAATCTTATAGCTGTCAAGCTGGATCTCTTTCTTAGCATAACGGAGGGCAAAAATAAACCAGAAGACAGGGGCAGTAACAATACCTATGTAACCAAAACGGTTCATTGTCTTGATTAAACTTAATTCTGAAAAACTTATTTCTAATCCATAGCAGAATGACCAGATAGTCATTGATACTAAAAGCCAAAATAAAAACGAAAATTCACATTCATCCCTGTGTTTCCAGGCATATAGAGAAAGTAAAAGAGATATTATTGATGATACAATGATCAGTATACTGGAATAATTTAATACCATCGATACAAAATGTCTCCTTAATCAACAAATTTTAAGAAAATAAAAAAGTAAAATCCTATTAATTCTGGTTAGGAATAAAAACATTGCTTAGCTGAGCTTCTTAGCTTTTCACCGACTTAAGCCAATATGGATCCTCTCTTTTTTAACGACTTATACGGTTACGTACATCTATTGTTAGTGGGGGTATTTTATTCAAAATGCTCTTCTTCTGAATAATTTGCATATGGTGATATTAATTCTAATTTATCTAAAATTTTAAAAGAGGTTCTCTAACAAAAAATATTCTTATTATTTTGGTACTTGTTAAAGAAACATAAAAAGTATATTTAATATAATTATAAACAATATCTATTGAAATTGAAATGCTTTTTCTCTAAATAGTTTCACACAGGCATCCACTACTTTCGGATCATACAGAATACCACTGTTTTTAATAATTTCATCCAGGGCAACATCAATGCCCAAAGCAGGGCGATAAGGACGATGGGAAGACATGGCTTCCACTACATCTGCTACCATTATAATCCTGGCTTCCAAAAGGATATCTTTTCCTTTTAAACCTTGTGGATAACCAGAACCATTTATTCTCTCATGGTGCTGTAGGATGATTGGAGCGATAGGATATGGGAAATCAATGTCCTTCAGGATTTTATAACCCATTTGGGAGTGGGTTTTAATAAGGCTTAATTCACTATCGTTAAGTTTACTCGGTTTGGTCAGGATTTCAGAAGGTAATCCAATTTTCCCAATATCATGAAGAAGTGAAGCCATCGTGATTGTTTCAATTAAATGCTTGGGTAATTTCATTTCCCTGGCTATTTGTGTAGCTAATTTTGAAACCATGGATTGATGATTAGCAATATGTGGATCACGGGCATCAATAATTCTGAAAATTATATCTATGGTGACATTTATGGATTTTTCTAATTTTTGTTGAGACCTTTTAAGATTCGTAATATCCATTATACTTTCAATTGCTCCGGTTATCTCCTGTTGCTCATTGATAAACGGTCTTCCAGTTACCAGCCAATGCCGATTATCCGATGTTGTAATCTCTCCTTTTGCTAATTGTCGAGAATCCCAGGATCTTTCCACTGGACATCCTGTACAGGTCTTATTTATGCCAGTCAAAACCTGATAACATCTCTTTCCCTTTAATTCACTTAAATATTTTCCTACAGAATCGCAAACTGCCTTATTAGCCCAGATAATATTATGATTTATATCCTGATAAAGAATGTGAAGAGGAGATATATCTAATATAATTTCTCTTTCCTTCTCAACCTGTTCAACTGCTTTTTCTAAATACTTTCTTTTACTAATATTCCGGGCTATCCCTAAGGAATACATCTGGTTATTTATTCTGACCGGGCATGAGGAGATTTCTACCTCTATTAGTTTGCCATCTTTTCGTTTTAAGGTATACTCCTGTGGTTCAGCAATGAGACCTCTTCTGTTTTTCTTTAAGCCACTGATAGCTTTAGTAAGACCATTTAGTGATAACAATCCTGTCTTATAATAATTTTTACCTATTAACTCTAATCGGCTGTATCCGGTGATACGCTCAGCAGTTTTATTTCCATCTATAAAATTACCTCTCAAGTCGGTTATATAATAGCCATCAGGAGCATAGTCACAAAAGATTTTAAAGCGCTCCTCTGAATTGTTCAGACCTTTTTCTATTACTTCTTCCTGTAATTTTTTTATCTTTTCTGGAATTTCTAAATTTGGCCTCTTGTTATTACCTTCCATTTTCTCTCTCCTGTATTATAAACATTAAGCATTTAGTATGATTTTTCTTCTATATCTTAGTAATAGAAATATTTTCAAGATAATAAAAAAGCCGGCAGCCTGGCGACCATAGTTAAAACTTTAGGTCCATGACTTTGCGTCCTGCCCTTTCGGACAGTTTGCCTTTATCAACTTTGATATTACTACTAAACTATAAATTTTTTAAAAATAAGCTGCTTTATTATAATGGTTGTCTAATATTTGTCTCATACCCTCCTTACACTTCAGAAATTTTCATTATAACAACAATTCTCAAATATAGGCGACCAACTAAAATCTGAATTTACTTATCTTTTCTTAGCTCAAGAGTGATAAATATTTATATGTTAAATTGAGCTTTACTTTAATATGTTCTATTGATTGATTTTTATTATTTTATCCAAAAAAATGATACCATGTGCCTTTTTTTATTTCAAGCATTTTTTCTAATTACCTTACTACTGGAAAAGAATTGTACCATCCTCAAGAAAATTTGAACAATTACAAGTAAAGATAAATTTGAAAGGTCTCCCGGCAGATGTTGAAATTCTATTTTGAGGCATCATGAAAGTTATTTTTTATTGACTTTTTCTAATAACTTGTTATATTGAATTACTATCAGTACATGCTAATTAATCTTATTATTTAGCAATGACTGCTTAAAAATTAATCCTGAAATAAGTTAAGACTTATAATATTTGATTAAAAAATAATTTCTGAGAAAGAAGGTAAAACAAAATTATGACTGAGTCATCATCTACTGAAAAACCCCCCCAGCGAAAGAAAAAAAATAAGGAAAAGAAATTATTCCTCGGACCGGTTTCTAATTTAGAACAACATGTAAGGCCTGACTGGTGGAGTAGAATCTTTAATTATTTATATCTAAAAACCGATGGAGATATTGTAGATGATTTAAGTATTACCTCCAACGAAATTGACCTATTTTTAAGTATTCTTAAACCCTCTTTGGATGATAGAATCCTTGACCTTTGCTGCGGTCAGGGCAGACATTCTATGGAATTAAGCAGAAGAGATTTTCAAAACATAGAAGGATTAGACCGATCCCATTATTTAATACAGAAGGCTAAAGCACAGGCAAAGAAAGAAGACCTTAATGTCAGGTTTAAAGAAGGCGATGCTCGTAAGATACCATTTGCCAATGATTCTTTCGATATGGTAATGATTTTAGGAAATAGTTTTGGCTATTTCGAAACTATACAAGATGACTTAAGGGTATTAAAAGAGGTATTTAGAACCCTAAAGCCATGGGGAAAATTACTTATCCAGGTTACTGATGGAGATTACTTAAAAAAGCACTTTCAAGCCCGCTCCTGGGAATGGATAGACAAAAAACATTTTGTCTGTAGAGAACGTTCGCTTTCCCTGGACAAACAACGTCTTATCTCTCGGGAAGTAATTTCCCATATAGAAAAAGGAATAATAGCCGATCAATTCTATGCCGAAAGACTTTATTCTCAAGAAAATCTAACTGAGCTTTTGAACGCTGCTGGTTTTAGCGAGATAGCTTTTCACGGATCAATATCTCCTCATTCTAAAAGAAACCAGGACCTGGGAATGATGGAAAGATGTTTAATTGCCACTGCAATAACTAAAAAAGAATGGACACCCATAAGGAAAAAATCTCGTCGGGAATTAAAAAATGTGGTGGTAGTTCTGGGAGATCCCAATAAAACAGATCCTTTAAAGCCTTCAGCTATCTTCGACGATGATGATCTTTATACTATTGACCAGTTAAAATCAGAATTAGGCGAATCCAAAGATTTTATATTCACTTATTTAACCAATCATGATACTTTAATCGCTGACTTAAATAAACTTAAAGAAAAGGGTAGAATTGACTTAGTATTTAACCTATGTGATGAAGGCTATAATAATGATGCCCGAAAGGAATTACATGTTCCTTCTCTGTTAGAAATTGTTAATCTACCTTACACCGGCTCAGGCCCTCAATGCCTGGCTTTCTGCTATGATAAATCACTGGTTCGAGGAATTGCCAGAGAAATGGGCATCCCGGTACCGGAGGCCTTTTTTATCAAACCTGATGATGTTATTTTTGAGTTCTCATTCAATTTTCCGGTAATGGTCAAACCGAATTTCGGTGACTCCAGTTTTGGCATAACCCAGAGAAGTGTTGCTAATAATTTTGAGGAAGTAGTAAATGCTATTTCTGAAATCAGGGAGAAATATGGTTATGATAAACCAATTCTAGTAGAAGAATTTCTTAATGGGAAAGACCTGAGCGTAGGAATCATAGGAAATCCTCCTGAATCCTATACAGTATTGCCTGTAATTATGGCTGATTATTCTGCCTTACCGGAAGATTTACCCAAAATATGCGGTTACGAATCTAAATGGTTACCAGACACTCCCTACTGGAATATCAAGTCGGTTCCTGCTAATCTTCCTGAAAATACAGAAAAATTTATTATTGAATGTTGCTTGAAGTTATCGGAAAGGTTGGAGTGTAGGGATTACTGTAGATTTGATTGGAGACTGGATAGTAACGGGACTCCTAAACTATTGGAGGTAAATCCCAATCCCGGCTGGTGCTGGGATGGACATCTGGCTAAAATGGCTGAATTTGATGGGATATCCTATGGAAAAATGCTTAGAATGATTTTACAAGCTAGCGAACAAAGATTAAACCAGGACAAATCAACTTATTCTTTGTCATGATGTTTCAAACCAATTTGTATCTTCTGTAAAGGGTTGAATTATGTGAAGATGTAATCCTTTTATTTAATAGTTAAAAAAGATACAAGTAACACAACCAGCTCGCTTATTTCATTGATAGCACCTATTACATCACCACAAATTCCCTGAATCTTTCTGTTGGAATAAGCAATAAGGCTACCGGTTATACATCCGGTTATGATTAATAAAACAAGGGCATGATAGATAAAACTGGGGGATAATATTAGAAAATTAAAACCAACAGTGAATAAAGTTGAAACAACTAATTCTTTTTTTCCTAAATAATTAGTGAACATCTTGGTTAAGGTATTCGAAGAAGAGGCAGGTTTCCCCAGATAAGCTGTTAAAACCATAGCCCATCTTCCCATCATAGGAGCCAGCAGTAGTGATACCCCTTTAACTGTCTCAGCTAAACTGATTAACAGAAGATATTTCAAGAGAATTAATATAATTAAGGCAATAGCTCCCTTTGCTCCGATAGAACCATCTTTCATAATACTAATAATATTTTCTTTATTTTGCCCACCAAAAAATCCGTCTATCATATCAGCTAATCCTTCCAGATGAAGGCCTCCGCTTAATACCACCCATACAGCAAGAATAAATCCTGCTTCTAGATGAACAGGTAAATCAATAAGTTTCAGCAGCCAATAAATGGTAAATAGGATACCCCCCATGAGCAAACCAACTAAGGGGAAAAAGATGCTGGCTTTCGATAAATCCTCCTTAATAACTTCCTGGTCAACAAATTCTTTCCTAAAGTAGGGTAAAGAAACCGGTAGGACTGTCAAAAAAGAAAGTGCTAACAAAAATCTTCTGACTATATTACCCATCTCTTTTCCCCTTTATTAACATAGGAATACCAGCTACCATAAGATATACCCGATCCGCATTCAGAGCAATAGCCTGATTAGCCTGACCCAGTATGTCCCGAAAAAAACGTCCGGTTATATTGGTGGGAACCAAGCCCAGTCCTACTTCATTGGATACCATAATAACAGAAGCCTGGCATTTTAATGCTTCGTTAACAATAACATTAATTTTTACTTTGATTTTTGAGGAAAGATTTTTTCTGGATTGCTCATCCGGACAATCAGACATAAGATTAGAGACCAGCAAAGTCAGACAATCAATCAGAATAACATCTGTTTTATGGCCAATCTCTTGAATAATCTTCTCAACCTGATAAGGTTCCTCGTATGTCTGCCAGTTTTTCGGTCTTCTTTTACGGTGTTCTGTTATTCTTTCAGACATTTCCTCGTCTAAGGCCTGTGCTGTAGCAATATAGGTAATTTTTTCACCGATTTTTGAGGCTAGCGATTCAGCAAAAGAGCTCTTGCCGCTTCGTACTCCACCCGTAATCAGAATGAGTTTAGGTTTGTATTTATTCATCTTTTAAATTCCAAATTATTATTATAAAGAGGATTGATTTGTCTTCTTAACCCGTACTTATTCTTTAATGGTCATTAAATCATCAAAAGTAGCCATCTGATTAAGTAATTTAAAACCCGCTTCTATAAAGCTCATACCAAAAACTGCTCCTGTCCCTTCCCCTAGATGCATACCCAGATCAAAGATAGGGAGCATATCCAGATAGGTAAGGGCAATGCTATGTCCCCTTTCCCTGGAACAGTGGCTGGCAAAGAGATAATCATGTATCTGAGGATTTAATTTTACTGCCAGTAAAGCACAAGCTCCTGATATTAGACCATCCATTATTATGGGAATTCTTCTTTTTGCAGCGGCAAAAATACATCCTACCAGGCCACCAATCTCAAATCCACCTACTTTTGCCAGTACATCTAAAGGATCATCAGGATCGGGTTGGTTTAAAGAAATAGCCTTCTTAAGTACTGCAATTTTATGGTATACTGCCTCAGGAGAAAGACCTGCTCCTCGATCCACTACTTCCTCGATTTTAGCGTCAGTTAATAGACTAACAATGGCACTGCTAGCAGTAGTATTACCAATCCCCATTTCCCCTAATCCTATCATATCAATCTTCTTCTGTGCAAAAGTATCCTCAAAAACATCAAATCCAATCTCCATTGACCTTTCTGCCATTTCCCTGGTCATAGCTGATTCTTTCGCCATATTATTAGTTCCAGAGGCAATCTTCTTCTGAAAAATGCCTGATTTCCGGCATAACTCTCCCTTTACTCCTATATCGGTTATTACTATCTCCACATCAAAATGGTGAGCCAATACATTTATAGCAGCCCCACCTCTTAAAAAATTTAATACCATCTGACGAGTGATTTCGGAAGGATAAGCACTGACCTGCTCATCAGTTACTCCATGGTCAGCAGCCATCAGAAATATTACCTTTCTATCTATAACAGGATTCAAACGGCCATAAATACCAGCTGCCCTGGCTACCAGATCTTCCAGTCTCCCTAAACTTTTTCGTGGTTTAGTTAACCTATCAAAACTTTCTAAAGTATTTTTCTGGATAATATGATCAATGGGATGAATATCGCTAATAATTTTGGCAATCTTATTATTCTTCAACTAATTTAACCGGTTCCTTTCCCTTAAGATGACTGATATCATTTATCGATTCGACAAAATAGATATTATGCTTCTGATAAAAGATTATATTTAAAGCAGTGGAATATTGCTTGATATACCAGATTTTTTCCAGAGGAATATCCAGAGCAATACTAATAATGATTCTAGCTACTCCACCATGACAGACAATAGCAACAGTATTATACTGCTCATCATGATCATGTTCATCAATTATCTTCTCCAGACCATCTAAAACCCTTCTTTGTAAATCAGAAATACTCTCTCCACCAGGGAGAGGTTGGCAAGGTTCATGCCACCAATGTGGACAATTGCCCTTATTATTTTCCGTATTAATTTCCTCAAAACGTAATCCCTCCCACTCTCCAAAGCAGATTTCCCTGAATAGTGGTTCAGTGCTAAGATTCAACTGATGTCTCTTGTTAATAATACTGGCAGTATGGATAGCCCTTTTTAAATCACTACTATAAATTGCTTTAATCGGAAATTCTGCCAGACGCTCTGCTAACTGTTCTGCCTGCCAAATTCCTTTTTCAGTAAGGTCAACATCCTGATGACCTGAAAAGCGTTTTTCAGCATTACTAAAAGTTTCTCCATGTCTTATAATTAAAATTTTTAACATATTCTTTTCCCTATGACTATTACTAATTTTAGTATTTATTTTTTATTATATATGGGCACTCTTTTTTATATTTAATAAAGAGCGTGAAGAATGATTAACACATTATCAATCTTTCGTTGATACTGATATTGATTTAATATAGATAGGCGGAAAATAATATCGACCAGATATCCATTCCGCTTTATTACCTATAGCAATAATATCTTTTAAGACCTCTAAGGCATTTCCAGCTATCATTACATTTTTAATTCTGCCGACAATTTTTCCATTAACTATCTTGTAACCCAGCTGAACATTATTAGAAAAAGCGCCACTAAGAATATTACCCTGCCCTAATCCCAATACCTGGTCAACAATGATTCCGGTTTTGATGTCCTTAATCATATCAGTAAAGGAGGTATTTCCTTCTGAAACGATCAGGTTGCTAATGCCGGGGGAAGGTGAGGTATGAAAACTATATCTAAGGCCATTACCGGAAGGTTTTACTCCTGCTTCTGCAGCATTTTGTAAATCATAATAATAATTCTTCAAGATACCCTTTTCGATTAAGGGCAATTTCTGCATAGCAATCCCTTCATCATCATAAGGAGCGCTTCCTTCTGCATAATCAATTATTCCATCACTATCCATAGAAAGCAATGGGCTAAATAAAAGCTGACCTTCTTTTCCCTGTAAAGGAGATATTTTTCTATTAATCATTCTTCCGTTTAAACCTGCCATAAGGGGGAGTAGCAGGACCAGTAAAGCCTTGGGAGTAAATATAACTGGCATATAACCATTTTCTACCTCTACAATTTCTTTACTCCATTCTATTTTTTTCTTCACCTCTTCCCAGAGAGAGTCCAGAGAAAAATTAGCTTGACCCCATTGCTTGGACTCCATCAAAATCATCATATCATTTTCCTGAGTATCCTGAATCATGATTGAATTAGAAAAAATGGTTTTCTGATAAGTAAAGGAGGCGCCATAGGTATTCCAATATTGAATCTTACCCTCTTGCTTGACAATTCCTGCATCACAGCGCAATTCAGCATTTATGGAGTTGACTCTGTTCATAATATTATTTCCAATTTCTATCATCTCAGCAATACTTTTTTCAGATAACAAGTGGTCATAGAGTTTTAGTTTATCCTCCTGGTCAGCATTAATCTGTCCGGGAAAATCAAACAGTGCAACCTGTCCAAATTGGGCTACTGCCATTGCCATATCAACCATTGCCTCAAACTGACTTTCTGAGGTGGAAGAAGAAAATCCTATTTTACCATTACTGATAAGCCTCAAAGCCCATCCTTCCATTTCTTCTGCATTTACTGACTTTAATTGATTCATTTCGTATTCAACCGGAGTTGATTTAAAATTAACCTTATAAAGTTCACCAGAACTTACTTTCTTTCTCAACTTAGCCATTAATTGTTGCATAATTCCTACTTCCCTCCTACCACGACATTTCTAATACGAATATGAGGACTACCAAAGGTTACTGGTAAAGGTTGTTGTCCACCCTTACCACAACCCCCTCCGGATTCAATAATTTTCAGGTCATTGCCAATACCATCAATATGATACAATGTTTCAAATAAATTACCAGTCAATGTTATATCTCTAAGTGGTTCTGTAATCCTTCCATTTTCAATCATATAACCCTCACCGGCACTGAAGGTAAACATCTCAAAGGTAGTATTTCCTCCATAAAACTTTCGGGCATAAATGCCCTTTTTGATATCATTGAATAATTCCTTATATGGTGTTTTGCCTTTCTCTATATAGGTGTTAGTCATGCGGACTATTGGTTTGAAATGATAGCTTAAAGCTCTAGCATTTCCAGTAACAGATTCTCCCATTTTAGCAGCAGTTTCCCGGGAATGAAGCCTGCTGGTGATAATGCCTTTTTTGATAAGGTAATTTTTCCTGGTAGGAACTCCTTCGTCATCATATTTAGAGGATCCCAGCAATCCTGGTAAAGAACCGTCATCCACCACATTCAATTCTTCAAAGCCTACCTTCTTTCCTAATACCATTAACTTTTGCATTCGCGGATCTTCATATAAAAAATCAGCTTCACTTAAATGACCAAAGGCTTCATGAATAAATACTCCAGCCAGGAGTGGATCCAGGATTACCGTATATTGACCACCAGGAACAGATTTTGACTGTAATAACTTAACAGCACGTTGTGCTGCTCTCTGTGCTCGAGAAGAAAGCCGTTCAGCCTTTTCGTATCCTTTAATACTACCAATACTTTCACTGGCCATCTGAACATCATCGCCATCACGAGCAATGGCAGTAAAGTGTATATTGAGATAAGGTCGTTCCTGTCTGATATAGGTACCTTCAGAATTAGCAAAATGTACTGTGGTAAAGCGATCAGTATAATCTACAATTGATGATTGTATCTTGGGACTAAAGTTAACTATAATATTGCTATAGTTTTTCATCATAGTTGATTTTTCTTTTAAACTAACCTGTCTAAAATCTTTGCTATAGTCAGCTGTTATATTATCTACCACCGGCTCTACCTGAGCTAAATTACTTGGTTTATCGCCAATAAGAGTGGCAATCTCAATAGCTTGATTAATTTTTTCTTTTAAATCTTCCCACCGATTAAAAGTAACAAATCCCCATCTTCCTTTTACCAATGCCCGGACATTGCCTCCCTTTTCCTGAGAACTACTAATCTTCTCTATATCCTTTCCTTGAAAACGAATATTGGTTGATTCATATTCCTCCAGTCTTATTTCCAGATAATCCGCTTTTTTCCCGGAAAGTGCATCTGTCAGTCTATCATGCATAATCTTCCTCCTGCTGTATTATTGTTGGTTATCTTTAAATTATTGTGAGCTAAATCTTTAGCTTATTTATTCTTCAAAATTTTTACTACTATCTTCCATTATAACCTGTTCTGCCAGGTAAATGGAACGATCTAACCACCAGACCCAATCACTCCATTTTTTATCTACATTCTTATTCTGTTCTTTCAAGCCAATTAATCCATTGATTTTAGCATCAGTATCATCAGCATAAAAAAGAGCTATAGCTGGAAGAATACTGGGAAGCTTAGGTGAGCCAAATTCAAATTTACCATGATGGCTTAAGATAGTATGTTTGAACATAACCGCTAAGTCTTCTGGAAAATCTTTTATCTGTTTAATTTTTTCCTCAACCATCTCTGTTCCCATAATTATATGTCCGATTAGTTTCCCCTTATCGGTATACTCAATAACTCCATTCAGCTGATATTCTTCTACCTTTCCAATATCATGAAGAAGTGCAGCACTAACAAGAAAATCCCTATTAACCTGAGGATATATTTGACAGATAGTCTCACATATCCTTGAGACGTTAACGGTATGTTCTGCTAAACCTCCCTTATACGCTTGATGTAATTTTTTAGCAGCCGGTGTCTTCTTAAATTTTCCCCTTAAAATCAGATCATCAAAAAAGGAGAGTAATAATGCCTTTAAATACTGATGCTTTATAGAAGAGATTTTATGGTCTATTTCCTGCATTAATTCCTCAACATTCAGTGGTGTAGCTGGTATAAAATCCTCTAAAGATGATTCTGGTGCCGGATCTAAAGATTTTATACTCATCTGCATCTGCCCATCACTTTTCTTTTTAATTACCTGGCCCTCGATTTGA
>Ga0334895_1000298_pt1 | contig 76243 bp, 65 predicted proteins | sample GraSluR3_MG_7_FD_207229 | JGI IMG/M metagenome (GOLD analysis project Ga0334895, IMG submission 207229) | Sludge microbial communities from methane-producing bioreactor in Wageningen University, Netherlands - Granular Sludge_31_05-R3 | ecosystem: Engineered > Bioreactor > Anaerobic >... | reverse complement strand
ATTTTTGGATCGTTGTAAAGTGTGGAACCTTTTTTATTCTCAAATATTTCTTAATTATGTCTGATACATCAATAAAATCAATTATTTCACGATATGTTGATTTTGTGTAAATTTTCATTGCCAATATCGTGAATAAAGCATGTTGTGAATATAAATGGTTTGAAAAAGCATTAGAATACTTGCTTATCGCTATTTTAACATAATAATACGTTCTTTCGATGAATTTCACCAGTTTATTTTCTTTTAATTTGCTATTCTTGTTTAAAAATCTTTTTAAACATTGAATATTAGAATTTTTAAAACCAAAATCCGAAAGATTTAACTGCTTTGAAACTCCACTATAAACAGGGGAATAATAGATTTTGCGAATCATAATAATATTATTCCCCTTTCTCATTATAAATACTTTAGCAACCTGTTTTAAAAATATGTAGCTGTAATTTCAAGTGAAACCAGGAAAAACTAAACCTAAAACTAACAAATTTTTTTTACAAAAAAAATCTACAAAAAACCTCAACTTCAAATAAAAAAAAATAAGGGTTTCTACAAAGCCCTTATTTTTTATAAAACGAACACTTAATCTATTAACTTTATTATTGATTCTATCCTTTTTTCAAATGTAAAGTTGAATAAATTAGTTCTATCGAACGATTCTCCTTTATTCTCATAATTATTGAATAAATAATATTCAATCAGTGCTTGAAGATCATCAGAATCTTCATAAGTCACCACCGTATCTTCAAAAACATCCTCCACTCCATTAACATTATCCGAAATAATAAAAGCCCCACAGGCGGATGCATCGAATAGGCGGTTGGAGAGGAAACCTTTATCCCTCATATCATCCCAGTGATCACAAAGGAGGATTTTACATGAAGAATAGGCTTTCCTCAATTCATTATTGGGTATGTGCTCCCATTTAATATACTTCTTATCAATCAATCCTTTCCAGCCTGCACCATACACTGCCAGGTCTTCCCCAGTGGGCAGTAAATCCTTGATGATCCTCCGGTACACTCCCCGGGAGTTCCCCACAAACAAGAGGTCATGTTTGTACCTATCATCAGGGTCCGGGTAGAATAACTCTGGGTCAGTGCACTGTAACATTACTTCCACTGGAACATCCACTTTCTGGGATATTTCATCTGCCCAGAACTGTGATGCTATGAATACATGCTGGTACTGGTTGTACTCATCAATGGTCACTTCATCAGGGTGGGATATGTTCCACATTATATTGAAGTGCTGTGGTTTAGGATGGTAACGGCTTAAACCCCTTAAAACCAGAACAATATCACAACGGGCATCACCATCACCCTCCCACTCAGGGAGAACCTGGAGTAAAACTTCGCAATCCTTCCTCTCCAGCTCCTTCTTCAATCCTAGGGCCAGGTAGTAGTCACCCCACTCTTCCACTTCATCCCAGTTTGGTGCTGGTATTTTAATGGCCATTTTCTTCTTCAGGATGTAACTTTCCAGGCAATCCCTTATCTTTTCAGCCCGCTGGTCATAGGTATGGTGAGATAAAACAAACTCCTTTAATTCATCTATTTTTGCTTTCCTCTCTGCTTCATGGGAAAGATAATATTCAAGAAGTTCCTTAAGCTCTTCCTTAGATTTATAGACTGGGAGGATTCCTTTAAAGGTTTCCTCTGCACCCAGTTCTCCGTTGGTAACCACCAGCACCCCGCTGGCAATGGCATCAAAAACCCTACTATTGACTGATCCGTATTCCTTGGTCACCCGGTTGGCATCATCCACCACAATCCTGGTGGATCTATAAACCCGTGGTATGTCATGATAGTTAACAAAACCTCCATAATAATCCTTTAATTTCTCGAATTCATCCCAGTTTTTACCAAAAAGTTTAAAGGTATATGGTAGGCTTTCCGGGTCCAGCATGTCCACGATTTCCCGGGGATCTTTCCAGTAACTGCCAGTAAAACAGTAATCACATTCCCATCTCTCATCCTTCTCCACTTCCGTGTTGAAGGTCTCTGGATCAGTGGCCAGAGGCAGTAGATCGGTTTTCATCCCAGTTTTTTCTTCTATGTAACGGCAGGCAGTTTCACTGGTGGCCATCACCAGGTCGAAGTCCATAAAATCAGGGTGTGATATCCACCGGCTGAGCCAGTTACGTGGCCATGCCAGTTTAATGAGTAAATTATTCTCTGAACGGATTTTACGAATGTCATAGGCGTCAAGTAGGGATACCAGTACATCAACATCCGGGGCTACTTCGTACCAGTCCTTGGATTCTGTTCTGGAAATAAAATCGATTTCCCAACCGAATTTTTTGAAACTCTTCCCTAGTGATAGGGCTGTGAAGTAATCACCGGCAGAGCTGTTTTCACCAGTCTCAGTAACTACAAAGGCCACTTTCAAAGGTTTTTCAGAGTATAACTGGTTGCAGTTTAACTTATCCATTAACAGTTCCCTGCGCAGCCATTTACCCCATCTTTCCTGGAACAGTTCCCTGTTACTTAAACGCCTTTGTTTAACTTCATGGTTTTTATCAGATTCCTGTGTCCCGAATTCGGAGTGGAATAAAAGTGCCTTAGGACAGTATATGTTCTTGTAACCTTTTTTAAGTAGTTTTAAGCAGAAATCCACATCTTCATAACCATAAACATATCCCTCATCCAGACCATCCACCTGGAAGTATTTATCTTTGGAAATAAGTAACGCTGCCGCTGTAACTGCTGCCCGTGGTTCATCCAGCTCGCCTTTAACCTGGAAAACATCCCCATTACCTATGTTATATGGTTTGATGAAACCATTTTCCTCCCGGAAGGCTATTCCAGTGTGCTGAATTTTAAATGAGTTCCTTCTATTGTAACGGGACCCTGAACAGTCAGGATAGACTAGTTTGGCCCCCACAGCACCCACCTCACTTGACTGGAGTGCTGAATTCATCATCTGATTTAACCAACCATAAGTTGGTTCAATATCATTATTTAGAAGCAGTAAATATTCCCCATCAGCTATTTCCGCTGCCTGGTTGTTTGATCTTGAGAATGATTCATTCTTTTCGTTTTTAATAATTTTCAGGGGTAGAATTCCCGAAATATTCTCTAAAAAAGGTAATGACCCATCGCTGGAAGCATTGTCAACTACTATGATCTCGAAGTGAGGGTACTGGATTTTTTGGGTGAAGTCCTCCAGCAATCTTTTTAAATGTTTAAGACCATTCCTGTTGATTATTATAATGGAAACCAGGGGTGCTTCATTGTTAAATTCAGCTAGTTCAAGATTAGAAAAATTTTGATCAATTATTGATTCATATAATTCTTTTTTCTGACTTTCAGTGAGTTTATAATCCTGTTTGATGTAATCTATTATCTGTGATTTTTTCAATTGTTTAACTTTAGAAACAGTTCTATGTTTTAAGGAGTTATATGAATCCCGTATATGGTTTCTAAACATTCTTAATTCTTCGAATCCTTTTAATTTTCTCACGCTGGGGGGAATTTTCACCATAAAAACCTCGTGAACTAATCACTTTTTGAGTAATATTAATACATGTCCATTAGATGGTTAGAATATCTGAATTTAAGTTGATAGGTAAAGATAATATTCTAAATGTATATTTTTGAGTTTTATAAATTTTTAGGATTTATGATGTATAAAGTAGACCGTTAAAGTATTTCATACTATATTCTTACCAAAATTTCAGTATGAACATTAATAATTGTAGGGGTACCTCAATGAACATTAATTATGGGAATACCTATAAAGTTTTATTAACTGAATGCAAATAAACCATACGTCATAACTAATGGGAAAATTTATTTCCAAAATAATATGTATTGTAAAACAATTTGGGAAATAATCAATTTCCTTATCAAACTAATTAAATAAAATTTAACAAGAGTGGTTAAACAATGTCCAAGAAATTAATTGCCCTAATCATATTAATAATCCTTGTTGCCGGTGCCGGATTGGTTATATCTCATTTTTATTCCCAGGGAAAGGAAAAATTTGAGGGAAACTTCAACGTACTACTCCTATGTGTGGATACTTCAGAGCAGAGACCCGGTGTTGGGGCAGTTGATATGGCCTTTGTGGTGAATGTTAACCAGGGAAAAATGACTAACATGACCCCGGTTTACCCAGGAGGCCTGGCACACCCTACTTTATCTCCAACCGCTGATATGCGTAGTAATGGTGTGGATAAATTCTATCTGCATGATTCCCTGTGGACTACGGATGTGGAAAAAGGGTCTAAAATTGCCCAGGAAACTGTGGAATATCATACTGGTCTGAAGACTGATCTGGTGGTTATTGTAACCCCCGAGTCTATAGATGCCATTATAAAGGCCATTGGCCCCATCTATGTGAAGGGTCAGGGATACGTTACTGGTAACTCTGTTGAATTCCTGAGGGAAGAACAAGATAGTGGTGGTATGTCCCGGGGTAGTGCGGTTCAGTCCCTGATGGAGGGTATAAAAACTGCGATTCAAGATCCCAACAATCGTAAGGCACTTATGGAAACTGTTTCCGCCCAGTACTCCCAGGGGAACATATACGTGATTCCTTCAAATGTTTTACAGGAATTTTTAGTCTATGAGGGTATAAACACCCTCTTCTAAACTAATTTCTCCTCTTTTTTTTAGGTTAGAAAACAATGCATTGGTTATCCCAGATGGTTTTCTATTTCTTCTGGATCAAAACGTAGGATAATCAGCCGGGTATTACCCCTTACGCCCTTACCTGTGAATTGGGTGTCAATTATCCTCAAGAATTCCAGTTTCTTAAGAGCCCGGTCAAATGATGCGTAGCTTGAAGATTTCCACCCTTCTTTAAGACCCTCTTCCTTAAGTAGATTGAAAAGGTTCCCTGCAGTGGGATGATCCTCCTCTGCTTTAATTATTGCCTTCAACAGGTTTTTTTCATCCCCCGACAACTTAGTTATAGTATCCTGAAGGTGATGGGAGTCAAAATCCTGCATTGCTCGCTCCAAATGTTCCTTCTGGATGTTCCGGGAGGCATCAGCCTCGGCAAAATTTCCACTGGTGCGCAAAAGATCAATTCCCACCCTCAAATCACCAGTAGAGAGCGTGGCCTCGGTGATTTCATCCAGAAGTTCTTCGGATAATACTGATGGATAAAAACCAACCCTCACCCGGTCATTCAGTATGTCTTTTACCTCCGGGAAGGTGTAGGGATCAAAGATCACTTCCTGAGGGATGAAAACAGAGCTAACATTCTTATCCAGCATGTAACGGAATTCTATGTCGGATATTATGGCAAAAACCCCAGTTCTAACCCCCGGAAATACCTCATGAGCCCGGAGTATGTCGTAAAGTATCTGGTTGGCATTTTTACTGTAAAAAAGGTGGTTGATATCATCCAGGGCCACCACCAGGGCCTTTCCCTCGTTGGACAGTTTTTTCATTATTTCCCCGTAGATACGTGAAAATGGAACACCAGTTTCTGGAGGAATATGACCGAAGATGTGCTGGTATATCTGGGAGAAAATATTGAAACGAGTGTTGTAAAGTTGGCAGTTGACATAGGCACAGACCAGTTTCTCGGACCTGCCCTCCACCATCTCAAAAATTTTACGGATAGCAGTGGTTTTACCAGTGGCAGGAGAACCCAAAACCACACTGTTAACCGGTTTACCCCCCTTTAATGCCGGTCGAAGGCACAGGGCCAGGGCTTCCATCTGGGATTCCCTATGGAGATAGTTTTCAGGAATGTAATCCGGATTAAAAGCAGCAATATTCTTGAAAAGAGTCTCTTCACCCATTAAAATATCCTCAACACGACCGGTCATGATTTTACCCCATTTTTTTACTTTATTGCCCTTTAAATAAACTCATAATAGTTATGGTTATATTTTCTTAATTTTAGAGATGATTATTTTAAATTCAAATCTGGATTTCCTGCAGGTATTCTGGATCCACATCCTCCACACCCTTAACTTTCTCCCCGGTGGAAATATTAAAAAACTGAATATCCGAGTTACTGGCAGCCCATTTAACCAGTTTTTTGGCCCATTTCAACTTTTTCTCCTTTATCGTGTCTGCAGGACCATCCTCCTGGTCCGGTCGAGAGTAGTGGGTGACTGTTTTCCCAAAATCCATTCCTGACAAAATGATAACCCGTGCTCCCAGGGCCATGGCCAGGAAAACACAACGATCACCATCGGTGAATCCTCCAAAGTTATGGACACTGGCCAGTGGTTCGCTTTGAGTGGTTCCCAGAACATTCACCAGTTGAGGAGTGTATTTTTCTATCTGTTCCAGGTTGTTTCCATGGGCATGGACCACCAGGAGGGAACCATTCTGGTTAGCACCCATAATATCATCCATTCGCCCATCAAGGTCAGTTACTATAATATCTGGTATAATACTCTCCTCTAACAGGGCAGTGGTTGCCCCGTCAGCAGCTATGAGGGTGAATTCATCCAGATCCACCTTTTTGAGATCCGCTAGATTGGGCTTTAGAGAGGGACCAGCACCGAAAACAATGACCTTTTCCTTAATTTTAATATCCTGAGGAGTTAAAGCACCAATATCATCTATTATATTGTTTAATATTTCTGCAGATAATTCATCATCCTTTCTTTTGAAATCGAAGTCTTCCAGGATTGATTGGTACCATTGCATCCAGAGGGTCAGTTCCATATATAAGGTATATCCCATTATATAGATAATATAACTTTGGAGGATATTTTTAAATTGGAGTTGAACAAGATGGATGAAACTTTACTGATGATTCCGGGACCCACCCGTGTGGCCCCCAGGGTCCTGAAGGCCATGTCAGAAAACATTATAAATCATAGAAGCGCCCTTTTCGGTGAAATTCTCACCGAAACCAACCAGATGATGTCTGAAGTGTTCCAGACTGAAAATCAGTCTTACCTTATTACTGGCTCCGGAACTGCAGCCATGGAAGCCGCCCTGGCCAACACCATCAGTAAGGGAGACCGTGTTTTAAACATCGTCGGGGGTAAATTCGGACAGAGATTCATGCAGATCACCGAAACCCATAAAGGTATTCCAGTGCAGCTGGAAGTGGAATGGGGGCATGGTGTGAACCCTGATGATGTGCGTTACATTATGGAAGAGGAAGAAGATATTAAAGCAGTGACCATTGTGCACAACGAAACCTCCACTGGTGTAACTAACCCCATCGATGAAGTGGGTAAGATCATGCAGGACTACGATGCCCTGTACATTGTGGACACTGTATCCAGCCTGGGTGGGGATGATGTGTTCGTGGATGGATACGGAATCGATATATGTGTCACTGGCTCCCAGAAGTGTCTGGCTGCACCTCCAGGTATGGCTGCCATTACCCTCAGTGATGATGCCTGGGATGTGGTGGATAAAACTGATAATCAGACTTACTACCTTAACCTGAAAAAATACAAAAAGAGTGGAGATGCAACACCACCAGAAACACCCTACACCCCTGCAGTTTCATTAATCTACGCCATGCAGGAAGCTCTAAGGGTTATAATGGAGGAAGGTTTAGAAGAAAGAGTTTTAAGACATAAACTCGCCGCTAAAGCCACCCAGAATGGTGTTACTGCCCTGGGATTGGATTTATTCGCCCAGAATGAGGTTTCCAGTAACACAGTAACCTCAGTTAAAATGCCAGAGGGAATAACTGATAAAGAGTTAAGGGGAACCATGAGGGAACGTTACCGGATTGAACTGGCTGGAGGTCAGGACCATCTTAAGGGTAATGTGTTCCGTATCGGTCACATGGGTAATGTAACCCACCGGGAGATAATCAGCACCATCGCTGCCCTGGAAATGACCCTGCAAGGACTTGGATTGGATTTAGAGATTGGAGAAGGTGTGGCTGCTGTGGCAGATACTTATCTGTCCGGAAGCTTTTAACCTTCATTTATTTCTTATTTTTCTTATTTTCAAATATTAACCACTATACCACCTTAATTCAGATTTCATCTACATTTTTACCTTTATTTTGATGAATACTATCACCCAAATATATTAAAGTTTTATTTATTTACTAAAATTATACCACATATTTATTATTAATTGAATAGAAAGTATTATATACCATAATGATATTACTAAATCTAGGTGTATTATTATGAAAAAGTTTTATATTATTCTCTTTTTAACCAGTTTTATAATATTTTTTTCCTTTTTAGGATGTGTTTCAGCTGTTAATTTAACTGTTAATCCAGGAAATAGTATTCAAGCTGCAGTGAACAATGCTTCTGCTGGTGATTTGATTGTGGTGAATGATAACAATGGTTCTTCATATACGTATACTGAGAATGTGGTTATTAATAAAAAATTGACACTAAAATCTAAAACATTGGGACACGTTACAATTAGGGCTTTAAATCCTTCATTATCCACTCTAATAATTAATTCAGATGGTAGTGGATCTACCATTCAAGGTTTCATGATTAAAGGATCTTCAGCTACCGATTGCAATGGGATTTATTTGAATGGTGTTTCGAATTGTAATATTACTGGAAATTTTTTGACAAACAATTATAATGGAATCAGATTGTTGGCAGGTTCAAATAATAACATCCAGAACAATTCAATTTTTAATAATAGTTGGATGGCAGTCACTGTTGTGAATTCAAATAATAATATTATTAAAAATAATACGATTATAAATAACGAGTATTGTATCTATTTAAGAAACAGTAAAAACATTGACATAATCGAAAACAACCTTGCAGGCGGGGGAATGTACGGAATCAACCCCCAATACTCCACCGCCAACATCAAATTCAACAAAATAACAGGATGCACCACCTTTGGAATCGTAAACCAAGAAAACAGTGCAATAAACGCCACCAACAACTGGTGGGGCAAAAACAACCCCACAGCCCCAACCAACCCCATCAGCGACATATGCAACTTCTCAGGCACAATAACATACAACCCATGGCTAACACTCACAATAACAAGTTCAACCAACAGCCTAAGCCACAACACCACCTGTAACATAACCGCGGATTTAACACACAACAATGCAGGTGCCAATACTTCATTATTAGGGAAAATTCCAGATAACATTCCCATTAAATTCACAACAACACTAGGAAAAATAATCACTACTACCGTACCCTCAAAAAACGGCAAAGCCGAATCTACATTTAATTCCGGAACCATTTCAGGCCTATCAACCATTTCAGCGATTTTAGATGGGCAAAGAGTTTCTAAAACATTGTATGTAATTGGAGTATACAATAGCAGAACATTAAAAGGTTACACCAGTATCCAAACAGCCATAAACGAAGCAATTACCGGTGACACCATCCTACTAGAAAACGGAACCTATACCGAACATATTATCGTAACAAAACCCCTAACCATCAAAGCCAAAGAAAAAAACAAAGTAACCATACAAGCTTCAAACCCAGCCAACCACGTCATTATCGTGAGAAGTCACGGAACTACGATTCAAGGATTAACAGTAAAAGGCGCCAGTGACAAATCAATTGGGATTTTACTAGATTCTAATGCAAACATCAGATCTTCAAACTGCACAGTAAAAGATAACTATGTAACTAATAACTACTATGGAATCTATAGCCTAGGAAATAACAACACAATACAAAACAACACCGCAATAAACAACCAATGGATGGGTGTAATCCTCATAGATGCAACTAACAACCTAATAAAAAATAACACAATTACAAAAAACGAGTATTGTATCTATTTAAGAAACAGTAAAAACATTGACATAATCGAAAACAACCTCGCAGGCGGGGGAATGTACGGAATCAACCCCCAATACTCCACCGCCAACATCAAATTCAACAAAATAACAGGATGCACCACCTTTGGAATCGTAAACCAAGAAAACAGTGCAATAAACGCCACCAACAACTGGTGGGGCAAAAACAACCCCACAGCCTCAACCAACCCCATCAGCGACATATGCAACTTCTCAGGCACAATAACATACAACCCATGGCTAACACTCACAATAACAAGTTCAACCAGCAGCCTAAGCCACAACACCACCTGTAACATAACCGCGGATTTAACACGCAACAGCAAAGGCACTGCCACAACTGCACAAGGCCATATTCCAGATGGGATTCCAATCAATTTCACTGCAAACCGCGGGATAATAACCAGCCCCCTATACACTAAAAACGGTAAGGCCAATTCTACATTTAGCCGGGGCTCAATTCCTTCAGGAGTAGTAACTATCACTGCTACACTGGATAATCAGAGTGTGCAGACCATCATCACTCTCATTGCTGATACTACAAAACCAGTAGTTACAACAAATCTTGTAGGTGGTATCTACAATACCACAAAATCTGTGACGTTAACAGCTTCTGATAATCTTGATCTGAATCCGGTGATTTATTATAGTTTAAACAATGGATCTACATGGAATAGTAAGGTTAAAACTGTTACTTTGAATCTTAATCAAGGAATAACAAACCTAAAATTCTACGCACGCAATGCAGCGAATAACACATGTACCAACCAAACAATAACCTATACAATCGACATCACAAAACCAACAGTAACCGCAAACCCCCTGGGTGGAACATATAGCACCATAAAAACCGTGACACTAACCGCCACAGACAATTTAGACCCTCAACCCGCCATTTATTACACTACTAATGGCACCAACCCCACAACTTCAAGCACAAGATACACAAAGCCTATTAATATTGTTAAAACTGCTACTTTGAAGTTTATGGCTGTGGATTTTGTAGGTAATCAGGCACAGGTTCAAAGCCAAACTTATATTTTGAAGTTAATATCTAATATTAACACCAATAAAACATATTCCACGATTCAAGAGGCTATAAATGATCTATCCACCCTTAATAATCACATTATTGAAATAAAAAGTGGAACTTATTTTGAAAATGTTTTAGTAACTAAGAAACTTATTATTAAACCTGCTATTGGGGCTAATGTAATTGTTCAAGCTTTAAACCCATTACAACCTGTTTTTAAAATGAACAGGTATGGTAATGGTACAATTATTCAGGGACTTAATATAAGAGGATCTACAAATTCCAGTGGAGTTCACAGCACCGAAGCTTCTAATTGTATTATCCGTGGGAACAATTTCACTGGTAATTACATTGGAACCTATCTTTTAAACAACACAAAAAGTATTTTAACAGATAACATTTTTACTAATAACACTTTTAGTTTTGTATTTTTAAATTCAAATTATAATTCAGTGATGAATAACACTGCCATAGGTAATTACCATGGGGCACGTTTGGGAAACAGTAATTACAACCTAATCCAAGGAAACACCATAAAGAATAATCCTTCCGGTTACGGTATTGGCTTTGAAAAATCCAATTACAACACCATACGGGATAATGTTTTATCTGGCAATCTAAATGCTATTTATATTGGTCTTGGCGGTAATTTGGTTGGTAACTGTAGTAATAATTTAATTTTAAACAATAACATGACTGGAAATAATAATTCTGTGTATATTTATAACTCCACCAGTAATACAATTTATGGAAATAATTTAACCGGAAATTACAGAGGAGTGTGTATTTCAAGTTCAGATGATGTTGTGATCTACAATAACTTCATAGCCAATGGACGTTACGGTATTTATTTAGGTCGTTGCAACAATACCATCATAACTGAAAATAGCATAATCAACACAGTATATGGGATTAATCCACAATATTCTTCGGCAACTATTCACTTTAACAGGATCACCAGTAGTAGTAATTTTTCACTTGTAGTTCAATATAATAGCACTGTAAATGCCACTAATAACTGGTGGGGTTCCAATAATCCACTAGTTTCATTAAGTAACCCCAGTGATATATGCATCCAAAACGGAACAGTTGTATATAATCCTTGGATTGTGTTGAATTTAACTGGTTCTTTTATTCATGTGACCAAAAACAGCACCTCCCGTTCCCAGATAACCGCTGACGTAACACACAATAACCAGGGACAGGACACCTCCAGTTCCGGAACAATACCTGACGGTTTACCTGTGAATTTCACCACCACATTGGGAACCATAACACCTACAACAACCACCAAGAGGGGTAAAGCAAACGTTACACTCACATCCAGTACTTTTTCTGGTCCAACAACGGTCACAGCAACATTGGACAACCAGAAAATTTCAAAAACATTCCATAAATCGTTTAGCACCATCCAATCAGCTATAAATGATCCTTTAACTTTAAACGGTTACACTATTGTGGTTGGAAATGGAACATACATTGAAAATGTTATAATAAACAAGACCCTCACCCTAATTTCAGAGGGGGATGTGACTGTTCAGGCGTTGAATTCTTCAAATCCTGTTTTTACTATTAATTCGGGTGGAAATGGTTCATTAATATTGGGATTTAATATTCAAGGTGCTGTTGACTCTTATGGGATATATTTGAACTCCACAGGAAACTGTACTGTATGGAATAATACTATAACTGGAAATGAAGATGGTGTTTTTTTGCAGAATTCTTCTATGAATACGATAGCTGCGAATAACATAAATAATTCCAAATATCAGTATAGGATTGGAACAGGGATTTATCTCAGTGAGTCATTGAAAAATAGAATAATTCAAAATAATATAATAGACAATGATCAGGGGATATGGGTCTTGGATTCAGGGGATAATGAAATATCTGAAAATACTATCACAGGTAACCTTGATGATGCAATTACTGTATATTACCAGTATGCTGGTACTTTTCCTCCCAGCAATATAAACGACAATGTTATAATTAGAAACAATATATCATGTAATAATGGGAACGGAATTCAAATTAGTGACAATCGGTACGTCCCCGGAAGTAAAGTATGTAAAATCTATGAAAATAATATATCCAACAACCTTTATGGAATTTTCGTAAATTATGGTTCTGTAGATGTTTATGGAAACGATATATCCTATAATGAATGGGAAGGTATCTGGATCTCTGGTAACTTAGATGTTCCTCCATCATACATTCACTTTAATCGAATCTCTCAGAATCAGCATGATGGTTTATTCTGCAATGGTGCCCTAGTGAATGCAACCAACAACTGGTGGGGTACCAATACTCCAGTTTACACTGCAGGAACGTATAATCAGTTTTTAAACTCAACTGCAGATATATTCCAACCTGCAAATTCAGCAGGTATAGTGCTTTACAATCCATTTATTATTTTAACAACTACCCCTACATCTTATAAGGTTTCAGAGGGTAAGGTTTATGAATCAACCATCACTGCGAAGTTGATTTTTAACAGTTATTATGAGGATACTTCTTCTAGGGGGTATGTTCCTGATGGAGTGCCTGTTAATTTCACCGCAGACCATGGTACCATCACAAATATCAGTTACACCACAAATGGGAAAGCTTCATCTCGGTTAATATTAGATCCAAATTTCCAGTCCGGTCTCACTAACGTAACAGCAACTGTAGACAATGAAAGTGACTATTTATTGGTGGATAGAATTGCCAATGCCAATATCAGGATCATGAGCTCGGCTATTAACGTAAACACAAACCTACCTCTTGATGTAAATTACACATTACCTTTAAATGAATCTACAATTTGGATCAGTGTATTATGGAAAAATACTGGACTCTTCCATAATAAAGTAGACCTGATTGTAAATGGTAATATAGTTTCAAGTTGGAATGTGGTTAATTCTGCTTATCTTGCTAATCAAAATAATTATCCGGTACAGGTTTTCAACCAAACACTCTATCTTAATGGAGTGTTTTTAAATCCACTGGAATCGAATATTTACTTGCAGAATTTCATTAAGTTGAATCCTCAGTATCAAAACTATACGAAAGATCAACTGTTAGAGGTTTTCCTGGCAAGGATCAAACAGCAATATAGTTTCACGGATAATGAGATTAATTTCATCAGAAATAACCGGAATAACTTCACAGATTCTCTGTTTGTTCTTATGACTTACCCGGGGGATGCTGCCGAATACCTGACACTTGAAAACTCCAACACCACTGAAACTTTAAGTTTTATTAAACCTGGAGATGTTATCCTCCGTGAAAGCCCCATGATATACTTTGATGGTTACACTGAAGATGGAGATGCAGGATACGAAGGTGTCAGAAGCTTTGCTATAGCCACCACCAAAATAACCAACAACGTAGTGCAGTACTGGCTGGACAGACAATCCTTGTATGCTCCGGGTGCAATGAAAGCAGCCTACGGAACATTCCTCACATCCCTCCTGGTGATCAAATGCCATGACATGGTGGCAGATCAAGCCGCCACAGCTTACAATGTAACCTGGACACGTACCACACCCGTAGTGGTCTCATGCCTGGATGATGCTAAAAATGCTTACATTACAGGTGAATCCAGTCTCCGGATGGGTATGGATGTAAACGGTACAATGGGTAATGTGTGGGCGTTCAGGTTTGCCTGTTCATCTGCTTTTTCACCCATAGAATATTATGTGGCTGGTGATTCCACTGGTCTTTCTGTGACTCTGGGATTGGGTGAGCGCATTCTCAATGGGGAGTTACCTGAATTGTTTATGAGTAATGGTTATCTGGTTTATAAGATTCAGGGTAAGGATGATCTTTTCTTATTGTTGGATCAGGTTACTGGTATTGTCACTGATTGTGCATTAGGAATCAACGGAGTCTACTGCTTCCATGATCAGATAACCAACCATACGATTCAAATGGCACAGAACTTAACTAGTAATGATCCAAATGTTCAGCCAGCATTTCCAGTGATTATTGGAAGTACTGTAATAGATCTTGCTGTTGGATTATCTGAAATTTTAGAACCTGTTCTTGAATCAGTTATTGCAGTTGGAGGAACAATCAGTTTTGAAGCAGTAATGACAGTTTTAGGACCCATATCGCTTGTTGCAACCCCTATTGTGTTACTGGAAGTTTTAAGACCAGATATTATAGAAGAAGCTGAAATGGAAGGTAACTTTAACACAGCTCAATGGTGGAAACAGAACATTGTAGATCGATGGAAAGACGCATTACAATACATTATTTTCCGATCTGGCGGATGGTCAGATGTGCTAGATGAGCAAAATGCATACATCAACCGGATTAATCAACCATTATATGAACAAAGAGACCAGGGATGGCAAGAATTTTACAATAGTATCCATGAAATCGGCTTGTATGATATTGATGATTACTTTAATGATGTTGATAAGTCTAATATGACTGATGAAAAGAAGCAAGAGGCCAAAAATATTGGGCTTGACTTTTGGTTAAAATATGTTGTTAGTGGTGGTGGGGATGATGATAATACAAAATATATTCCACTTGGCACAGCTTTAGCAACAGGGGTTAAACTTTTAAGTGATGGGATATCAAAAGGTGATGTTTATCAGATGGTTGCGGGAGGTACTCTTGTACTGAGTGCTTTAACTGTTGCAGGAGCAAGTCTTACAGATGGAGTTTCTGAAGCATTAAAAATGGTTATAGAGGCAACCACGACCGACAATAATTCTACTTCGGGTGGAGGTGGCGGTGGTGCATTTTAGTAAAATATTAATGTTAAATAAAAAATTATGTGCATAAATTTCTAAAAGTAGTTAGAGATTATCACAAATAAATTAATTTTTGGTGTTTATGATGTTTTTCAGGAAACGAAAACAGAATTCGCAGGATCAAAAAGAAGTTCTGATGAAAAAAGGTATGGAATTTTATAAACAGGAGAAATTTGAAGAAGCCATGACATACCTTGATGATGTTATAAAGTTAGATCCAAATGACAGTGAATTGTGGGATTTGAAAGGTATCATTTTTACATTAATGAATAGAAATGAAGAAGCTGTTAATAGTTGGGATAAAGCTTTAAAGATAAATCCCAAAGATATAACAGCGTTACAGATGAGAAGTAAATATTTAAATAAATTATGTAGATATCAGGAAGCTTTGGAACTTTCAGAAGAAGCATTGAGATTGGATCCTGAAAATTATAAGGCACTTTCTAATAAAGGTCATTCATTTATAGGGCTTAAAAAGTTCCAAGAGTCTTTGGATTTTTTTGACAAATCGATTGAACTGAAACCGGACTATTTCAAAGCATGGTGTTATAAGGGGATGGCGTTTGGTTACCTTGAACGGCATGATGAGGCACTTAAATGTTTTGAAAAAGTTGTGACCCTAAAACCGGGAAATGCACATGGATGGTCTGGTAAAGCGCTAACACTTGAAAAACTAGGAAGACCCGAAGAAGCTTTAGAATGTTATAAAAAATCATTAAAACTAAATCCCAATTCACAATTTACCAAGAATGCTATTGAACATATTTTATCCATGAAATCCTGAAAAATGTGGGTGAGAGATAGATGGGATTATTTGATAGTTACAGGAAAAAATCTTTGGTTAAAAAGGGCTTTGAACTCACTGAACGTGAAGATTATCCTTCTAAGTGGTATACGGATGAAATATTGAAGTTAGTTGATGAAGCATTGAGATTGGATCCTGATTATGCTTTAGCATGGAGCTTGAGAGGTGCTGCTTTTACAGATTCTGGAAATCCTAATGAAGGGATTACATGCATGGATAATGCTTTAAGATTCGATCCTGAGAATTCTTTATTTTGGTTTGGTAAAGGTGCAGTTTTACAAGATTTAGGTAGATTTGAAGAAGCCATTGATTGTTATAATAACTCATTGGAAAGAGGATTTAAAAACTTTGATATTTTATATAGGAAGAGTAATGCTCTTAAATGGATTCAAAGGTATCAAGAAGCTTCTGAAACTTTTGAAGAATCTTTAAATTTTGATCCAGATAATCTCAAAGGATGGATTATAAAAGGAGATGCATTAACCCGCCACAATAAATTCAAAGAAGCAATCAGATGTTATAATCAAGTTTTAAAATTCTATCCTGAAAACAGTCAGATTTGGAACAAAAAAGGAGTGGTTTTAGAAGAACAGGGAAAATTCAAAGAAGCAATCAATTGTTACAATAAATCCTTGAAAATAAACCCCACAAATGGCGAAGTATGGAATAATAAGGGCTCTGTTCTTGGAGAACTAGAAAAACTGGAAGAAGCTATCTTGTGTTTTGACGAAGCTGTAAAAATTGATCCTCAAGACCTTTCTTCATTATATAACAAAGGTTGCATTCTCCAAAGCCTCGGAAAAAATGAGAAAGCACTTAAATATTTTAATCAGGTTTTAAAAATAGATCCCACCTTTGAACCTGCTATAAAAGAAAGAGAAAAGATCCTACCTTTTACATCTTAGAAAATTTACTATTGTCCTTATATGCTGGAATTAGTTCAGTACGGCTCGATAAACAATCCTTGTATGCTCCGGGTGCAATGAAAGCAGCCTACGGAACATTCCTCACATCCCTCCTGGTGATCAAATGCCATGACATGGTGGCAGATCAAGCCGCCACAGCTTACAATGTAACCTGGACACGTACCACACCCGTAGTGGTCTCATGCCTGGATGATGCTAAAAATGCTTACATTACAGGTGAATCCAGTCTCCGGATGGGTATGGATGTAAACGGTACAATGGGTAATGTGTGGGCGTTCAGGTTTGCCTGTTCATCTGCTTTTTCACCCATAGAATATTGTGTGGCAGGTGACTCCACTGGTCTTTCCGTGACAATGGGACTGGGTGAACGCATCCTCAATGGAGAGTTACCTGAACTGTTCATGAGTAATGGTTACCTGGTTTATAAGATTCAGGAAAAGGATGATCTTTTCCTGTTGCTGGATCCGGTTACTGGTATTATCACGGATTGTGCATTAGGAATCAACGGAGTCTACTACTTCCATGACCAAATAACCAACAATCAAATTCACTGGCAGAGTTTTCAAAAAAATGCCAATAATAATATTTAATGGAGGTAAATAATGGATATTATAGGAACATCCCAGGTTTATTATCTTTCACCAGCTTATATACTAGTTATTGTGGTATTAGTGGGTTTTATTTATCAGTTGATTCGCAACCAGGAATATAAAAACACACTTCTATCAAGTACCATTATTGGAATCATAATTACATTGTTATTAGTTCCTTTAGATAATCTAATGTATTTTTTCTTACAAATGGGTAAGTTTATAGCTCTGGTAATTCTCGGAGGATTTCTCGCTGTAGGTTTTAAAAAGTTAAGAACAAATGAGACAGAAAATTTCCATGAACTTCCCGAAAATGAATTAGAAAGTAATATGCAATGGTGGTCTGATCAAAGTTCCAGAAGTCAAACCATTGCAATTTTCAGTGTTTCCTTATTGGGTATTATTCTAATAATTAGTACTGTTTGCTTTTTAGATCCTATTGAGAATTCTGTTGAATTAGAAATTCATAGTATTCCTGATGACCTTATAGGTATGAATTATACTGATAATGGAGAATCAATCTTCTTCATATCAAAAAACAGCACTAAGTATGATTTAATAGGTTCATCAGAAGCAGGTGCAAGTGTTACAATCACATCAGGTGATCTGGGCATATACAACCAAACTATCCCCCTGGATGCAGAAAACAAATATGCCTACAACTTGAATATACCCTCAAATGTTTCCATTATTAAAGTTACATTGGAAGCCACTAAACCCGGAAAAGAAAATAGATATATTAGTTTCTTCATTAAGAAAGAATAATAGCTAGGATAAGCCCATAATCTACTTTGATTGCCACATTAAATGGAGATGCAGGATACGAAGGAGTCAGAAGCTTTGCCATAGCCACCACCAAAATAACCAACAACGTAGTGCAGTACTGGCTGGACAGACAATCCTTGTATGCTCCGGGTGCAATGAAAGCAGCCTACGGTACCTTCTTCACAGCCCTGATGATGATCTACTGCCACAACATCATGGCAGACTCAGCAGCTAGTGAGTTAAATGTTACATGGAGTCAAACACACCCCATAGTAGTTTCTGTGGGTGATGATGCATATCAAACTTATTTAACGTTGGAATGCGACCACAGCATGGGCATGACAGTTATGGGATCACTGAAGAACACGATCCTGTTCAATTACAGCTGTTATTCTATCATTTCACCCCTTGAATATGCTGTGATGGATAATTTAGGGGAAAGTCAGTTCAGTACCACTAATTCATCTTTTAATTCTGTGTTAATGGATTTAGTATATGATTATTTCAATAATATGAGTTTGGAAGGTTTTATTCAGAATGGGTATCTTAAAATTAAAACTAAGCTAACATGGATATAATGCTATGTATGATCAGTTACTTCCTTTTAGGGAGTTTTGGGATACTCCTTGGTTAGAGATAAACTCAATTGAAAAACGATTCTTGCAAGGAACTATCATCTTTTTGAATAAAAAATTACCCCATATTAATTAATTAGAAGTTGTGATGTGTTAATATAGAATATGAAATAATGAAAAGTATCCTATTTTAGTTTTAATTCTCAATAGGCATTATATGGATTCCAGACAATTTAAGAATTGCAGCGATTAGAATAAGTGTTGGTTTAATATATGGTATAGCTCCTCTATTTAATTACAAAAAATATATGAACAGATATGTTTACTGGTTTTTAGTTTTTATGATAATTATCGCTATTTTAATACCTGGGACTTTATTAATTCCCCCCTCATCATGAAATATTCTATTTTACTACGGTCTGATAATATTAGCTATCATAATTTGTATTTGTTTAAATTATACTAAAATGAAAGAGTTATATTAACTTAACTAAATGATTATAAGAAATAAGAAGTTATCTTTTCATATAACCTCCCTAATAACCCCAGCAACCGTCTTAATAAGGATCGGCCCATCCATCCATACCTGCCGGAGTAAGTAACCGGGCCGGAGATAGAAGTTCCGGAAGGCCTTGTACTGCAGTTTCCTTAGTTCTTCCAGAGAACAGTCCACTGTGTCCAGAACGGGGGAGATGAGGGTGTACTTGGACCAGTCTTTCACTTTTATAAGATTCCTCTCCACTGATTCCTTGTAGAACCTGGTTCCAGGGTAGGGTGTGGCCAGGCTGAACACTGCATAGGAGGGGTTCAGTTCCCGTACAAAGTTAACTGTTCTTTTGATGCTTTCTTTGGTGTCCCCGGGCATTCCCAGAACCACCGAGGCAATGGTTCGGATTTTATGTTTTTTGGATAGCTGGAAGGCCTGTCGTATATTTTCTATGGTGATGTTTTTGCTGGTGGAGTCCAGCATCTGCTGGTCTGCTGATTCCACTCCCATGAATAGTGTTATGCACCCGGATTTTCTCATTTTCTCCAGTAAATCATCAGATAGTGTGTCCACACGGGCGGTGCATCCCCAGAACACTTCCAGGTTTCGTTTCTGGATTTCATCACAGATCTCTTCCACTATGCGGTGGTTCAACGTGAAGGTGTCATCCATGAAGGCAATGATCCCCACATCATGATCACGGACCAGGTGTTCCATTTCATCCACCACGTTTTCTGGTGAGCGTCGTCTCAGTTTAGGGCCGTGGAGGGCAGCTGAAGCACAGAATGAACATTGCATTGGGCAACCACGGCTGGTGATCATGGTGGCCATCCCGGTTTTCATGTTGAGCATCTTATAATGATCCATGGGCAGTAAATGGCGAGCTGGGAAGGGAAGTGTATCCATATCAGTTATAAGTGGCCTTGGTGGGTTCACCTGGTTTTTCAGTGCTAATCCCCTAACCTGGGATAGATCTCCCCCTTCCTCCAGGGTTTGTACCAGTTCCAGCATGGTGTATTCCCCCTCACCCATCACCACCACATCCACGTAATCCTTATCTAACATTTCCTGGTGGTTGAAGGTAGGATGGTATCCTCCCATGACCACTGTGGTAAGTGGAGAGACTTTTTTCACCAGCTGGGCAGTTTTTTTGGCCTGTTCTATGGTGGGGGTGAGGGCGGTGATGGCCACCATTTGGGGAGATTGTCCCTCTAATTCTTCTTCCAGATCTTCCCAGGTCATCTCCAGGGCTGATGCATCAATAATGTTCACTTCATAGCCTTTTTCTTCTAAAACTGCTGCCATGTATGATATTCCCAGTGGTGGAGCTACTACGCCTATGAATTTATATTTAGAGTTAGTTTGAGGTGGGTTTATGAATGTCACTTTCATTTTATCATCTTTTTAGAATTTTTTAATCTTTAGATTTTAAAGTCTCTAGATTATTATTTATCCCCAATTTAATCTAATTATCTATATTTAAGAGTATTCCTCATGTTTTAAAGGAATATTCATGTTTTATAAGATTATATCATATTTTAAAGGAATATTTTCTGATGATTGATACTTTATGGAGGGCCATAAAAGTAGGGCATAATTTGAATCCATCCCGTTTGTAGCATAAGCCCCGTTAATTGTTGATTCTTTAATTCAAGGAGATCGTCAAATTATCCCCATTAATACAGAGATATTCCTCTAATTCCCCTAATTCGGGAGTTTAATAAAAGTTGAGAAAATAATAGTTGTTGTAATTGATAAATATTCATTATGAATCCCATATTTTAGGATTTAATCCTTAATTGGAAATTATTTTATTTATTAATAGTGTAAAAGGTAAAAATATTAAAATTGGAATATAATTATTCAGATAATGATATACTGAAGTCCTATATAAATGTATAAGCTCTTCCCATCACCAACCCAATAAGATTATTAGTTTGGAATTTTATCACTGGTTTAAACTTCTTTAATCATAGTAGCTACCGTTTTTAGAAGTATAGGACCATCCATCCTCACCTGTTTCATTAAATAAACTGGTCTAAGGTAGAATTGGCGGAAGGCCTTTTTCTGAAGTTTTTTAAGCTCGTCCAAAGAACAATCCACAGTATCCAGTACTGGGGATAGTAATGTGTACTTGGACCAGTCCTTAACCCTAATTATGTTATTTTGGACAGCCTCCTGATAGAACTTAGTTCCAGGATAGGGTGTGGCCAGACTGAAAACAGCATAAGAAGGGTTGATTTCTCGGGCAAATTTAATGGTTCTTTCTATACTGCTCCGTGTGTCTCCAGGCATTCCTAGCACTACCGAGGCTATGGTACGGATGTCATTTTCCCGGGCAAGCTTAAAGGCACTTCTTATTTTGTCAATGGTGATCTGCTTGTTCACCCGGTCCAGTTGTTGCTGATCAGCTGATTCCACCCCTAAAAACATGGTTATGCAACCAGAATCGCTCATTTTATGGAGTAATGGTCCTGAAAGAGTGTCTACCCGGGCAGTGCACCCCCAGTACACATCCATATCCCTTTTTTTGATCTCTTCACATATTGCTTCCACCTGGCTGGGTTTCAGGGTGAAAGTATCATCCATGAAGGCAATCATCCCGGCATTATGGTCATTAACCAGGTGTTCCATTTCATCAACCACATTACCCGGTGATCTCATCCGTAGTCGGTTCCCATGCAGGGCAGCTGATGCGCAGAAGGAACACTGCATAGGACATCCCCTTCCAGATATCATGGTAGCAGTGTGTAGTTTCATGTTTAGAATCTTATAATGTTCCATGGGGAGAAGGTGTCGGGCAGGGAATGGTAGTTCTTCCAGGTCACTGATTAATGGCCGTGGAGGGGTAACTCCTCCTTCATAGGCGATTCCCTGAACATTTTTCAGATTTCCCCCTTCATCCAGAGTCTCCACCAGATCCAGGAGTGTGATTTCTCCTTCACCCATTACCACAATATCCACATAGTCCTTTGCTAACATTTCCTGGTAGTTGAAGGTTGGATGGTATCCTCCTAAAACCACGGTTGCCTGGGGACATGTTTTTTTGGCCAGTTCCGCAGTTTGCAGAGCTTTAGCAATGGTGGGTGTCAGGGCAGTTATTGCCACCAGATCTGGGGAGATTCTTTTGATTTCAGTTTCCAGGGTTTCCCACCTCATTTCAAGGGCGGCTGCATCTATGATCTCCACATCGATATTGTTTTCTTCCAGTACCGCTGCCATATAGGCAATGCCTAGTGGTGGGGCTACTAATCCTATGAATTTGTATTTAGAATTAAAGTATGGTGGGTTAATGAAAAGCACCTTCATTTAATCACCTGAAAATGTAAAATTTTCCATAAGTTCACCGGGGAGGGGGATGTCTTCATTTTTATCAACTATTATCTCTATAAGTACTGGTTTATTAAGTTTTACTGCCTCTTGCACTGCAACCAAAACATCACCAGGAGAATCTTCCATTCTGGCCTTTATATGGTAGGCCTGGGCCAGTTTCATAAAATCGGGGTTCTCCAGTTCCACCTGGAATGGTCCATTGTGGTATAACTCCTGCCATTGGCGGATAATCCCCAGGGATTGGTTGTTCAAGAGACAGATGGTAATGGGCAGATCCATCTCCGCTATGGCAGCCAGTTCCTGGACGTTCATCTGGAACCCACCATCACCCACCACTACCACCACCTGCCTGGAGGGTCTGGCCAGGCTCACACCCACCGCCGCCGGGATCCCGTATCCCATGGGCCCGAATCCGCCTGAAAAGATCAATGATGATAGTTCCCTGACTTTCATGAGCAGGTTAACCCAGGTGGTATGGCTTCCAGCATCGTTAACCACAATAGAATCACCCATACCATCCAAGATCTCCTGGATGGCTCTTTGTGGTTTTAGGGGAGTGTCATCAAATTCAGTGAATACATCATGAGTTCTTTCATGTTTTTGGAGCTCTTCTAACCATTTACCAGTGTTTTTAATGGTAATTCCTTTGACTTTTTCCAGGAATTCTTTAACATCCCCCTGGAGGTTCAAATCTCCCTTTAAAACTGTCTCGTCCAGGTTAACCTGAATTACTGTACCCTTGCCTATCCCTTTCCGGGTTCTTTCGGATAACCGGCATCCCAGTGCCAGTATAAGATCTGCTTTTTCTCCTGCGAAATTAGCAGCAGGGGTGCCACGCAAACCAATCAGACCTAAAGAAAGGGGATGATCCTCACTTATAATCCCCCTAGCTGGATAAGTGGTTGTTACCGGAATTTGATTTTTTTCTGCAAATATTTCAAGATCCTCAACTGCATGGGACCATAATACACCGGCCCCAGCCAGGATCAGTGGTTTTTCTGAATTCTCGATCGGTTCCTTCAGATGATTTAAGGGGCCCCAATCAGTTTCTCTTTTAAGTTTCGCTGTTTCTCCTAACAGGGAAGGATCAATTTCTTCCTGGAGAATATCCTTGGGAAAATTAAGATGAATTGGACCGGTTTTACCCTTTTTGAGTGTTAAAAATGCCTCTTTAATGATGGTGATTCCCTTTTGAGGGTCATCTATGAGGTGGGTCTGGAGGGTGATGGGATGAAAAACAGAGTTAACATCCACTTCCTGGAATACATTTTCACCCTTAAACTGGGAGGGTACATCACCAGTGATAACTAGTAAAGGAACTGAGTCCTTGTATGCAGTGGCAACTCCCGTTACCATGTTTAACGCCCCGGGTCCTGCAGTTGCAACACATACTCCGGGTTGTGATGATGCCCGGGCATATCCATCAGCGGCATGAACGGCTCCCTGTTCATGGCGCATCAGAACATGTTTAATGGAGGATTTTTGGAGTGCCTGGTAGAATGGAAGAATTTGTTCTCCAGGGTAACCAAATATGAATTTTGTTTCCTCTTTTTCCAGTATTTTAACCAGTGCATCTGCCAATTTAATCTTGGCCGTGTTTTGCATGATTAGATTATATGGTTAGTTCCAATTAATTAAATGATGGACCAGTGGCAGTGATGATCATTTGCACCCGGAATGATCATTGAAACAATGTTCTATTGAAAAAAATTTATGACCTGGATGGACATAAAATATAGTGGGCATTAGTAATGGTGATTGATTTAGAATGGTGTTTACAGGAGGGGTTAATATTTCCAGTGATTTAGATGCTCTCTTACATGAGAACCGGTTATTCCCACCATCTGCGGATTTAATGGAAAATAGTAACATCCAGGAGTGGATGAAACGTTACGGGATTAAGGATTATGATGAACTTCTACAGCGGGCTCTTGAGGATCCGGATTGGTTCTGGGATGAGGTTGCCCGGGAACTGGAATGGTTCCAGCCCTATCAAGATGTTTTAAAGTGGGATCCTCCCCATGCAGAGTGGTTTTCCAGGGGTAAATTCAACATTGCTTATAATGCCCTGGACCGGCATGTGCAATCCTGGCGTAAAAATAAGGTGGCCTATATATGGGAGGGTGAATTGGGCCAGGTGAAGAAGTTAACCTATCATGATCTTTATGGTAAGGTTAACCAGATGGCTAATGCCCTCCGGGGTCTGGGTGTTGGGAAGGGGGATCGTGTGGCTATTTACTTGCCCATGATACTGGAGTTGCCCATTGCCATGCTGGCCTGTGCCAAGATCGGAGCGGTGCACAGTGCGGTTTTCTCCGGGTTCTGGGCCAAAGCATTCCATGAAAGGGCCAATGATGCCGAGGTGAAAGTGGCTATAACTGTGGATGGATTTTATCGTCGGGGAAAGGTCATACCCCTGAAAGAGAATGTGGATCAGGTTTTAGATGATATTCCTTCCCTTGAAAAACTGATTGTGGTTCGTCATGCAGAGTGCCCGGTGGAGATGAAAGCTGGTAGGGATTTATGGTGGGATGAAGTAATTCGTGATCAGGAAAGGGAATGTCCCGCTGAAGTAATGGACTCAGAAGACCCCTTATTTATTTTATACACCTCTGGAACCACTGGTAAACCTAAGGGAGTGGTTCATGTTCATGGTGGCTACGCTGTTGGTATTTATACTACCTTGAAGATGGTATTTGACCTTAAAGATGAGGATATCTGGTGGTGTGCCGCTGATATTGGCTGGATAACCGGCCATAGCTACATTGTCTACGCACCCCTGCTCATGGGTGCCACCTCGGTTATGTATGAAGGTGCCCCGGATTATCCTGAACCAGACCGTATGTGGCAGATCATCGAGGAGTACGGAGTGAGTGTCTTATACACTGCCCCCACCACCATCCGTATGTTCATGAAACACGGGGAAAAATGGCCTCAAAAACATGATCTAACCTCCCTGAGACTTTTAGGGAGTGTGGGTGAGCCTATAAACCCGGAGGCCTGGATATGGTATCATAAACATATTGGCAACCGCCAGTGCCCTATTATGGATACCTGGTGGCAGACTGAGACTGGAATGCACCTCATAACACCCCTGCCCATCACCTCCCTCAAACCGGGATCAACAGTGAAACCTTTCCCCACTGTGGAGGCGGATGTGGTGGATGATGAGGGAAGATCTGTGAAAGAGGGTGGGGGTCACCTGGTTATTAAAACTCCCTGGCCAGCCATGTTCCGTACCCTCTACCATGACCCTGAACGTTACGTGGATGCTTACTGGAGTAAGTTTCCGGGGATGTATCTCAGTGGGGATGTAGCTCGTATTGATGAGGATGGTTATTTCTGGATACAGGGCAGGGAAGATGATGTTTTAAATGTTGCCGGGCACCGGATAAGCACTGCTGAGGTGGAATCTGCCCTGGTGAGTTATGATGCTGTTGCTGAGGCAGCGGTGGTGGGAAAACCAGACTCAGTTAAAGGGGAAGAGATCTGCAGTTTCATCACCCTGAAAGAGGGATTCAAACCCAGCCCCAAGATGAAACACCTCCTCAGAGAACATGTACGGAAAGAGATCGGCCCGATAGCCAGTCCAGCCTGCGTTAATTTCGTTAATGATCTTCCTAAAACCCGTTCCGGTAAGATCATGCGTCGGGTGATTAAGGCCAAGGTTAAAGGGGATGATGTGGGAGATATAAGTACCCTGGCTAATCCTGAAGCTGTGGATGAACTGGATAATGCCGTTTAAAAAAAACATTACATGAAAAAAATATGCAAAAAAAGGATTTATGCCCCAAATAGAAATTATATACTTTGAATGAGGCCTAAATCCTTTTATTTAATTTATTTATTAATTTATTCTTCTTTTTCCTGGTAACTGCCATTGTACTCCCCAGAACCTTCCACTGGGAAAACAACGCCCTGGGCAATTCTTTCACCACGCTTGAGTGTGAAGGGGTATTCTCCCTGGTTCACCAGTAGAAATTGCAGTGTACCATAAAAACCAGGATCACCCACTGCAGTGTGGATGCTTATGAAAGAACGCAGGAGTGTTGAACGGGGCACATACAGCATGGAATAACCTTTAGGGATTTTAATCTTCCGATCAATGGTTACACTGTAAGCGGTTTTTGGTTCCAGAGTGTAAAGGGGTGATTCCAGTCTTTCCAGTTCTGGAAGATCTTTTTCATTATCAATTAGAGATCCTGGTCCTTTCTGCCGGTAGACTTCATCCACCCGTAAGTCAATTCCAGATGGTTGAACCAGTTCTTTAAATTCAGGGAATAATTTTATGAGTTCTTTTTCACCTAACATGGGGAGATTCTCCTGCAATGCATGGATATTTTAATCATTTTAATTACTTATTAGTGGGAATTTATTTGATAGGTTGGGATTCAACACTTAAAAATATGACATATGGAATATACTTGGAAAAAAATTGACAGTATGGATAATATTGAATTAATCCCAAAACTACTTCTTAACACATTGAATTTGCTTAAAATATTTCTTCCATTCGAAATCAGATCATTACAACAAATAAAGATAAAAAAATAATAAATATTTGATTAAGAGGTGGATTCGCCGCCTAAAAGTTTATTAGTCACCATCCCATCAACCCCCATTTTCAGAACAAACTTCATGTCCACTAGAGTGTCAACCACCCCAGTATATATCATCATATCGTGTTCATGGGCAGTTTCAACCATTTTTTCACTGAGATAATTATGAAATGGTAACATGTACTCTGCCCGAGCATCAAGTGCCATTTTTTCTGGATGAATGGGTTGAGCTATGAATATTATCCCGGTTTTCAATTTTTCTTCCATTAATTTGAGATTCAAAGATACATGATGATAAAAAGAGGCTACAATGACCTTTTTTACCATGTCTTCCTGTTTAATAATATCCAGAACCTCTTTTTCAATTCCGGGTTCTTTAATTTCAATTATAATACTCGGCTGATCTTTAAATTTAGATACTTTACCCAATTTAGATTTCACAAGTTTTAAAACTTCGTTGAGGGTGGGTATTGTTTCTCCATGGCCAGCATCTAATTTTTTCAACTCTAACAGTGTTTTATCCTTAACCATTCCAGTACCATTGGTGGTTCGGCCTAGAGTTGCATCATGGAAAACCACTATCTCCCCATCCCTTGACTGGCGAACATCAATTTCTACCATGTCTACTCCCACATCCAGAGCATTTCCTATTGAAAGCAGGGTGTTTTCTGGTAAGAAAAAAGAAGCACCCCGGTGAGCAATGATCTTCATATGCATTTAATATATGCTTCCCATCAAAAGTCAGTTAGGGATCAGCTAAGTATCATTAAGGATAATATCAATTGAAAGAAAGAAAGGATCTTATTAATTGAAGGGATATTCACTTAAAATAGTTAAAGCCATTTGGAGTATTTTAAAATTATGTAAATTAAACCATTGAATAAATTATTTTATGACTTGAGACGATTAGATCATGGTGATTAAATGAAACAGGTTAAGGACCACTTTGAAAAGGAAGCAGAGATTTTTGACGAACTAATAAGAACTATAATTCCATTATACAAGGATATGGTTAATTCCCTGATTTTGGCACTTCCTTTTCACCGGAAAGAAGGGATGAAAGTTCTGGATCTTGGCTGTGGCACCGGAAACATCTCCCTGGAGGTTAAAAATAGGTTTCCCAATGGACAAATAACCTGTGTGGATCTGGCAGAGAACATGATCAATATGGCCGAATCCAAACTCTCCCCTTACAGTGATATAGAGTTTATCAGAGCGGATTTCCGTGACTTGGACTACCAAGAAGAATATGATGCAGTGGTATCCTCCCTGGCACTGCATCACCTCCAGAGGGAGGAACAAAAATCATTCTACCGTAGAATCAATCGCTTCTTAAAAGAGGGTGGAGTGTTTTACAATGCAGATATTGTACTGGGAAGCACTCCTTACCTGAAAGAGACCTACCTGGATAAGTGGGTGGAGTTCATGCTGGAAAATCACAGCCAGGAAGAAGTAGAAAAAATATGGTTACCCAAACATCGGGAAGAAGACTTTCCTGCACCCTTAATCAATCATATTCAGTGGTTAAAGGAGGCCGGGTTCCATGAGGTGGATGTGGTGTGGAAGTACTACATGTTCGGAGTTTATGGTGGAAAAAAGTAGATGACAACAATAAGGAATTATATAAAAAAAATAGATTAGTATAATGGATGAATAAGAGATTTAGATTAGTATAAGGGAGGGATAAAGGATTTAGATTAGAATAAGAGATAAATTAATGATTAAAAGAAATAAATCAGAATAAATTAAAGATTTTTAAGAAAAAACAGCAAAATATTGGTTAATTATGACAGATAAGTGGTTAATAAGGATTATTAATCCCCTAAAACCTGTTCAACCATCCAGTCCGGGTGGAACTCCATAATATCCCCATAACCCTGACCAACACCTAAAAAGAGTATTGGTTTATTTATAACATGACCAATAGATAGTGCTGCACCGCCTTTGGCGTCAGCATCAGCCTTGGTGAGTATGATCCCATCAACACCCACTGCGTCATCGAATTTACGTGCCTGTTCCACTGCATCGTTACCAGTAAGTGCATCCCCCACAAATATGGCTAGGTCCGGCTTTACAACCCTCTGGATCTTCTTCATTTCATCCATGAGGTTGATGTTAGTTTGCATTCTTCCAGCGGTGTCTATGAGAACCAGTTCTTTCTTCCGGGCTCTGGCGTGTTCCACTGCATCGTAGGCCACAGCCGCAGGATCAGCGCCCTTCTTGTGGCGGATGATCTTCACTCCCACCTTTTCAGCATGGTGAGATATCTGTTCAATGGCCCCGGCACGGAAGGTATCTGAAGCGGCTATAACCGGAGTGTAACCTTCTTTAACATAATGATCAGCTATTTTAGAGATGGTAGTGGTTTTACCAGTTCCATTAACACCCACGAACATTACCTTAAGGGGTTCACCAGTTTCTTTGGCTTTCTGAACAAGTTCTTTTAAGTTAGGTCCATCAACAACCAGAATATCTGATATTGCTTTTTTAAGGGCATCACGGGTGAATTTGGCCACATCACTCCTTCTTTTGATCTTACGACCCACCAGATCTTCCTTGACTGTATTTATTATTTGTTCTGCCACTTCCATGGCAACATCACCCTCCAGGAGGGCTAATTCCAGTTCAAAAAGAACATCATCAATATCTTTTTCTGATATGGTTTTGTGGGTGGCGAAGGTGAATAAACCTGAAGGTTCATCTTTAGTACCTTTTAGAGCTTCTTCCCCATCTTTACCCAAAGTAGTTGTGTCCTTCAAAAAATCAGCGCCAGATGTTTCAGAATCTTTTTCATCATCAGAAACATCTACGGATTCTCCCTCTTTGGAATCTTCATCTTCTGATTTCTTGCGGAAGAATGAAAAACGGGATTTCTTTTCCTCATCTTCTTCTTTGGGGTCTGAATCTGATTTGGCTTTTTTGGAAGTTTTATCTTTTATCCCTGAAGCAGTTTTAACCGTTTCACCTTTAGTTTTTCCTGTGGAAGATTTTTCAGTAGTTTTTACTTTTTCATCTTCCTTTAAAGCAGTTTTTGCCTTTTCTTTAGCAATTTCTTCTTCCTCTTCGGAAGATAGTTGATCAGAAATCTTTCCAATGGTTCCGGAAAACTTCTTTTTCAGAGATTCAAACAAAAAGATCCACTCCTTAAGGGAATGCTGTGGTATAAAATATTAAATATCTGGAATTTTTTGAAATGTTAAGAAATAAAAATTTAGGGTAGGGTTACCCTGGTGTGCCCTCAATTTTCTGGATGAGTTCCTCAGCTTCCGGGCTTTTCTGAGATATGATCTGGCTGATCTTCGTAAGATCGGACATCATCTTCTGCATGATATTATCCAGTTCTTTCTTCTGCTCTTCAATGCTTTCCTTAGCATCATCTATATTTTTTTTAACCGCAGCACCGGATCCGAGACCAACAATTACTTCTTCAGTGTTCTTGATTTCGGTGATTAGAAATGAACCAGCACCAATTGGTACCAGAGTTTCAGGGGACTGTTTACCTTTAATAGCATCCAGGGTTTCCTGGGCTATGGTCAGGTCGGCTATGGTGGTTTTAAGGGTTTCCACCTGCTGGTTCAACATGTCAGCCTGTGCCTTGTAGGCGTTGAGTTCGTTTATAATCCCTTCCAGCCTTTGTCGGTCTTCCATGTTGTTCACTCCGAAGTCAGTGATTTTATCAGTGTGTCCTGAACTTCTTCAGCAGAGATTTCTTCTATCTTTTGAATGTGTATTTGATTGCGTACAATGTGATGTTTGCTACCAAATTCGGAGTATATTTTCTCCTTAATATCATCTTCACCCATGGCTTTCAGTTCCTTAGTGAATGGTTTGAACCTGTCGCCCATGATGAACTTACCTTGCACTCTAAATATTTTTGTCTTCATAATAATTCCTCAAGAAAACCTAATGATTCTTCTATTCTTGCCATTTCCGGACCGGTAGTCTTTTCTCCCACCATAACTCCATTGGAGTTAGCCACTGCGCCTGCTCCCACCAGTTTTGTTCCCTGGTTAACGGTTCCCACATCCACAGGAACCTTCATGGTTTTCTCCAGGAACTCTAATTCATCTGATGTTGCTAGTGGGTGAACCAGTACTCCTTTATTGGTGGCCACAGCCACTGATCCAGCGATTTTGAAATTAGCTATACTGCCTCTGACCACTTCAATATCCAGGGTTTCAGATACAACATCCACTGCTTCATCTGAGAGTAGTGGATTCACCATTGCCCCGTGGTCATTGGCCAGGATGATGTTACCCACTGCAGTGAGTCGGTCCGGTATCCGTTCTACTTCCAACCCAGAGTCCTTAATGGCATTTAACTCTGTGTCAAACGCATATTTGGATACTACAAATCCCCTGGAGTTTCCTACTGCAAGGGCACCGGCAAGGCTACTTCCACTGATGGGGGTTTTTATTACCGGGACCTGGAGGCATTCCTCCACAACTCCCACCATTTTTTCTCCCAGGTTAGGTGGGGCCAAAGCCACTTTATCGGTAGCTGCAATGGAAACACCAAGGTTGGGATTGCCTGCCAGATTAACTCTCCTAATCATAGGAGCTCACCTACTGAGCTAGGGTGACCAGAACGGAACCATCTTCTTCTTTGGTTGCCTTAACCTTGATCTTAGGGGGTATTTTCTGAATTCCCCTTTCCCATATTTTTTCATTTACCGATTCGTCCATTTTGACGTCTTCGGATTTCATGTGTTTCTGGATGAATTCCCTTACCACACGGGTGGCTTTAGGTGACCTTTTGGTACGGGGTGCCTTTTTTGCATCCCGAAGGGGTATAACGTAAACTCTTTCCATCTCTGTTCACTCCTCGTATTCAATATTTATACCTTTAGACTACTTCTTCTCCAGTGTCTCATCTTCGGGTGAGTTCTGACCTTACGATTGGTCTTCATCATAACCCATAGAGGCACTCGCCTGTTCTGCTTGCCTGCCTTTGCCATTCTTAACTTTTTGGCTAATGGTCTATTTCTGCTCATCTTCTCTCCATCCTATTACTCTTGATTGTGTGTGTGGTGGGAATAAATTACTAGCTGCTTCCTCACCTTCACGATTGGTTATGAGAAATCTTATTTCAATCTCATAGTCAGAATTGTTTTCCATACTGGTGGGTTCTTTCACCAGGTTGAAAAATTGTTCTGACAACTGTTTTATAGTTCTATGACCCCATCCTGCAAGGTTCAAATACTGGACACCTTTAGAATCTTCAAGGCTTTGTATTTCCATTTGATTTAGCTTAGGCACCCTATCATCTCTGCGGGTACCATCTGCCACTAAAGGATATTTCTCTGCGGCCAGTTTTAATACTTCCCGGTGCAGGTGGTTAATCCCCTGGTTGGGAAATCCATCGTGCAGGATCAAGTCCACCACTCCCTCCAGGAGATTGGGATCTGCTTCCAGGATACTGTGTTTGAAACCCAATGCGGATGCAGATTCTGCTGCTGATTTCCAGGAGGGATAAAAACCGAAATTGGCTGTTAAAAGGTCCACCTGATATCCTAAGCGTTTTAGTATGACAGCCATTAACGAGCTGTCTTTACCCCCGCTATAGAGTACCGCGGCTTTCATTTCCAAGTGATGTTAATATCTCTTTTTTGACCTGCTAGTTTGCGGAGTAACTCTTTAAGCTGCTCGTCAGTAATTTTTGACTGCACCCGGCCCATCTGGGCTAGTTGAATGAGTTGCATTTCGATTTGATCCACGAACTCGGGTTTGGTGAGACGGAGGTTAGCCAGGCGACTGCGTGCTTCAGGGGTGAGTATCTGCATCATTGCCTGTCTCTTCTGAGCTTCCATCTCCCTGCGCATTTGTTCCTGGGATTGGGCATCTGGAGATTGCTGTTGAGCCTGTTGAGCTGCTGCCTGCTGTTGCAGTTCTTCCATTCTCCTACGCCTTATTTCCTCAATATCGCTCATCTAATACCTCCCGATCCTATAAAGCATACCAATAAATGTTGATTCATTAATATTTTGCCAGTTCAGGAATATCTTTTTTTAACTCGAAGGATGCTTTGTCCATGAAAGACCTTCCAGCAGGAGTTACCACACGTCCGTCTTCTCGTTTTTCAACAAACCCGGCGTCTTCTAACTGGTGAAGGGCTGTTCGAGTTACAGAGCCACTACCTCGCCTGAATTTTTCAGGGCTGGTGCCTCTGTCCTTTTTCCCACCGTAGTAAGTTCTTAGGCTGTTAATTCCCACGGGACCATCTATGTAAACCCGGCGAAGTATGGATGCGCATCGCACATACCACCAGTCAGGGTTTTCAGGTCTTCTCTCTTTGTGAACCCCTGTTTTGACGAATGGAGTCCATTCTGGGGGGGTTATCTTTTTGTTTTCATTTAATTCCTTGGCGACTTGACTAATGAGCGAGTCGGCAGGTACATCGTAAATTGTAGTCATATTATCCTCCTAATTATCTCTTTTTTTTGAAGATTACTGCAACGTTACCTCGAAAATCAATGAGTTTAGCATTTGATTTTTCGATGATGTGGGTAATATAGTTTTCTTTCTCAGGGGATATACCCTTTGAAAATCTGAGCTTCACCACTTCTCTTTCTTTGAGTTGGCGGTTGATTTCATCCATAACACCAGAGTTAACTCCGGATTTGCCTATGTTTAGGGTGATGGTTGAAAGGGATCTATGCATCAGTTCCTTCTTGGAATGTGCGGGATTCAATTTTACTCCTCCGTTTTGCCTTTTTTTCTTTCATGTAAGGCTTTCTCATAATTTCTCCACATTCCATGCATTTTATGTTTACCATTGAATCTTTCAAACGGAGCTGACAGTTAGAACCTGGTTTCAGGAATTTATTACAGTTCCGGCAGAACCTTCCCCTCCATGAGGATGGCATTTTCAGGTTATACTTGGTGGCTATTTTTCGGGCCATTTCCACGTATCTATGGGAACGCTCAGGATGAAGAGCAAATTCTTCCTCAGCACGTTGTAAGAGGATTTCCATACGCTCTAGGGCTATTTTTATCATCCATCGCGGTCTTCTTCCCCTTCTCAACGTATATACCTCTTGTAAAACATTAGAATGCCAGAATACGGAGATCTTAAGTTCATCAGAATCTGAATTTTTAGGGGTTGATTCCTAAAAGCTGAGAATGTACTTAAGAATAATGTATTAGTTTATCTTTTTACCCCTTAAAAAGCTTTCCCTACTAAAGGTTACATGGATTCACGTAACCCCCATACACACTATCCACCTAGATATCCTGAAAAATCAATTTCACCAACAGGGAATAATTTTTTCCCTGCAATAACTTCTAAAATAAGGTTAACTGCTTCTTCAGGAGTTAAGTTGGTGGTTTCAATTTCATGTACTTTGGTGCTGTGTATCTGATGGGCTTCCCATGTGCAAATATCCAGGGCCTCTGCTTCCAGGTTTTCATGAATTTTAGTTTCTTTCCAGCCTCTTTTTTGGAGTCTTCCTTTGAGAATGCTGGGTTCAGTACGGAGGACCACCACCAGATCAGCCTGGGGGAAATAATGGGATAGGTGTCCCTCAATTATTATACCGAACTTTTCATCAGAATCAGCTCCAAGATGATCCTCTTCAAGGATCTTGTGAAGTTCTTCCTCTAAAGCCTCCATATCCACAATTTTATAGTCTTTTTCAGGGTCTAAACCGGTGTAGAGGTGTTTTTCATCTACCAGTTGGTTTACATCCACCAGTTGGTAGCCTAGTTTTTCAGCGAGAAGGCAGGAGATGGTGGTTTTACCAGTTCCAGGAGTTCCTGTGAGGATTAAAATCATTCTTCTACCACCATATTAATTAGTTTTGATTTAATAGCCATTGTTACCTATTTAGGTTCTAATAACCATTTGCGCATTATAGTTTAAACAACCATTGCACCCATTTACTCATTTCAGCTTTTCAATGAGCATCTCCGCCACTTTTTCTCCAGATAGAAGCATACCCCCAAAGATGGGACCCATACGTGGTGAACCGTGCACAGCGTTGGCTGCCATTCCAGTAACGTACATTCCAGGGTAGATTTCACCCACATTGCCCATTATGTTCTGTTCAGCTACATCAGCCCACATGGACTTTTCTCCCATGATTTTGCCGGTTTCAGTTTTAAGGGGTGCTTCCATTTTCCTTTCCAGGACCTTAACCACTTCACAGGGGTGTCCTGTGGCATCGATAACTGCCCGGGCACCGACGGTGATGGGATCTACGTGCAGACCTGCCATTTCCACCGGGCTCCAGTTGATTACCAACCCTTCCACACCTTCCCCCTTGATCATCACATCTTCAATTTCCATGAGGTTGAAGACTTTCAACCCCGCCTGGCAGGCTTTGGAGCAGATGGTGGAAGCTGATTCCACAGAATCGGCAAGGTAGTATCCTTCTTCATATTCCTGGTTTCGGATACCCATTTCATCCAGGATTCGTTTTCCTTCTTCCTGGACTACTATCTTGTTGAACATCATACCCCCACCCCACATTCCACCACCCATACTGAGTTTTTTCTCAAACAAAGCTACTTTCAGCCCTGCTTTGGCCAGGTAGTATCCGGCGGTGAGACCTGATGGGCCCCCTCCACCTATAGCCACATCCATTTCCATGTAATCCAGTAATTCTTCCATGTATCCGGCAACTATTCCCTTTGAGACTATGATATCATCCAGTTTCATTTTTCCACCTCATAGGTTGTGATTGATATTGATTTTTACAATTTTAATTATGATTTCATGACAATTGTCTATCCAACGAAATAATTCCAATTCAAGGTCTTTTACTCTTAAGGAATACTATTAATATAATTATTTCTTGATGATTAATCGTAGAACATCCTTATCTTCCATTACATGGTCCAGTCCTACTTTTTGTCCGGGGAATTTCACGGAGCTACCCCATATCTTTGCATGTCGGAAGTTTTTTAGGAAATCTCGGTGTAACTTACCGGCAACATCCTCCACAGTGGAACCTTTCCTCACAATTAAAGGATCTTCCAGGTCGGCTTTCTTACCCTGAGGCTTCAGATAAATTCGGATTAGTTTAAGATGGTCAAAGATTTCTTCTTTAAGCTCATCTATCATCATTCCCTTATCCGCAGCAATGTAGAGTGCATCGCCCATTTTTTCTTGGAGTTCTTCCAGGTAGGATGCATCTGCCAGGTCGATCTTATTCACCACCAGGAGGAGGGGGATGTATACGATACTGTTGTCCAGTGAATCTATGAAGCGATCCACAGTGACATCTTCCCTGATGAGAACATCGGCACTGTGCACACCGTACTCGTTGAGTATGGAACGGATGGTTCCATCATCCATGTGGGTAAGGGGTACTGTGGATGCAACTTTAACTCCACCTATTTTCCTGCGTTTTACAGTGACATCAGGCGCATTCTGGCTGGGCCTGATTCCAATGTTAAGGAGTTCTTCCAGGATAAGATCCTGGTGATGGGGGTTGAAAACATCCAGAACCATGACTATAAGGTCCGCATTCCGGGCCACTGAAAGGATTTCCCTTCCCCTTCCTTTTCCCTTGGAAGCTCCGGTTATTATTCCCGGAATGTCGAATATCTGTATCTGCGCTCCACGATAATCCATAACCCCGGGAATCACATCCAGGGTGGTGAACTCATAGGCCCCTATCTTGGACTGGGCATTGGTGATCTGGTTGAGTATGGTGGATTTTCCCACTGAAGGAAACCCTACCAGAACCACAGTTGAATCCCCACTCTTTTTAAGAGTGAACCCTCTCCCTTTAGTACCTGATGAACCTCTTTTTATTGATTCCTCCCTTAACTTGGAGATTTTTGCCTTTAATTTCCCAATATGATGGGAGGTTGCCTTGTTGTAAGGGGTTTTGGTGATCTCCTCTTCGATCTTGCGGATCCTGTCTTCGATGTCCATAAAGCTCACTTTAAAATAAGAATATGATTATCAAATTCCAAATTATCAATATTCTAAAAAATTTCTTATATTACTATTTGTAGTGCAATTGTCTTAAAAACTTACACTTAATTCTAGTATTGATTTTCCACTTAAAAAGGTTTTAATTAAAAATAATAAAGTGAGGGAATGGGGTTATTTAACTCACATTCCACACCATTACTTCTGATATTCCTTTAGCTGGTTCTTTGTGGGCCAGTTTAAAGTGGGTTAATCCGGCTCCCTGCATGAAGAACAATCGGGTGAACATGGAATCTTCCAGTTCCTTGTTCATGGCCACTGCAATCAGGTTGTCATCCTGTTTAATCACCAATATGGAAAATGTGCTCTGGTTGTTAACAATGGTGTCCACAGCAGTGGTTCCATCGGTAACGACAATCAGGCGATGAGGTGGGGCAATTTTGTTGGGACTGACCTGTATACCCCCAGTAACCCCTGTACCATTGATCTGGACCGTTACATTGTTTTCACCCTGGATGGTGACCACATTGTTTTCCGTGGTGGCATTGGCCTGGGCCAGGGAATAGATGTAGTTAGTGGAATTTTTACTGTCAAAGTTCCAGTTTCCAAAGTAGGACCACCAACCTGCTTTACCAACCATGTCCAGACTGGTGACGAATAGGCTGGGTGTGCTATTTGCAGGATGGGTGTATTGTAATACATTCTGGGCCTGTTCAGTGGTCAATCCGTACTGAGTAGTCATTATGTTCTGGGCTGACGTTTTATCAGCAACCAGAATCTTGTCCATGATTTCCACAGTTTTTCCCGTGTTATTGGTGTAGTTTTCCAGGGTATTATAACCATTATCTCCACTGGAGGCCAGCATCTTAAGTATACCTGCCGAGAGGGCTTCATTATTGGTAGATAATGCTTTACCAACCCAGTATGCGCGTGCGTTGTTCTGTGAACCTCCGTCAAAGGTGACTCCTCTATCTGCCTTGGCTGCGAAGAGGTGTCCGAAATCCCACCAGGAGGTCATCACTGCATTGGATGGTGTGTTGTTCTTTACCCAGGTAAGTGTATTTACCATGGCATCATCAGTTCCAGGGATTACGGAGTTAGATATTGTGTTTGCAGAACTTACCGGGGCGAAACACACCAGCACCAATATTAAAGCCATGGCAATTGTGTGGAAGAGTGGTTTTTCTATTTGGGTTTTCAGATAATCAGCAATGAACCCTACAAAGATTCCTGCACAAAGCGCTATAGGGAGTGAAAATGCTTCCAAAAACCTTACACCCTTGGTAAAAGCGTAAGCTGTTATTAACAACCATACTGAGAAAAGAATGGCATAGTACAGGTAATTACCTCTCTTTTCAGGCGGTATAATGCTCCCCAATTCAGTTTGCTCAGGTTTAACCTCTTGTGGTTCTTCTTTTCTTCTACGTGATTTCCTTTTTGCTATTCTTTCCTTTTTAGAAACTTTGGTTTTGGTTTTAGTTTTTCCCTTGGCTTTTTTAATCCTTAAGTTCCAGAAGATCAGTAGCAGCCCCAGTATTCCAAAGGCAAATGGGAAGATTCCTCCCACATCTGCCACCACGGTGGCTGCACTTGGAATCTGCAGTTCACCTACAGATATGAATACATTAGGGTATGCACTGGTCTGTGTTGCTGCTTGAAGTTGGATTACACTTAATGGCTCGGTGAGGGAAGTGAAGAATGAATTTCCCCAGAATAAGAACATCAATACCGAGCTTAAACCCACGAATATGACCAGTGGAAGTAGGACTGGTTGTCCTAATAACCATTCCTTCTTGCTGGAGTATCCCCTCCATGATTGGAAGCTATCCATTTCAAAGATATACTTGGAGATCAGCATGTACAGTACAGTGACTCCCACCACCAGGTAGAATATATACCACCAGCCCTGCCAGGCCAGGGAGAATATTAACATTGAAATACCGGCAAAAACTGCGTATAACATTTTCTTCCGGCTTTCAGTGGTCGTGATACTAACACTGAAGAACCATACAACCAGAAGGGGTAGGATCATACCGAACATGTCGGTGTCGAAGAAACCGGCGAAGGTGTGGGAGAAATAGAAAGTAGATACTCCCACTAACACTGCGGCAGTTATACCACCATACTCATTGCTTATTCCCTTTATGAAGAAGTAGGCAGGTATGACACACAGTGAAGCTATGATAGCTGGTGTCCAGAAGCTGACCACCAGTAAGGGGAAATCTCCGAATAAATTGGCTATTTGGTAGAAGAATGCCGTGATCCATGCAATGAGGGGTGGATATTCTGCAGATCTTCCTGGAGGAAAGTATGAATGCAGGTCCCAATCTGTACCATTTATGGTGGTATCCCCTAAACGGCCGTTTTCCACGAAGTTGTTTGTTAAACGGAAGTTATAATACGAGTCCATCTCACTGAAGTAAGGGAGACCCGTATCCTCCTGGAAGTATGTTTTCATCTGGTCAGGAACTCCCGGGATGTCAGCTGCCTGTGCCCGGAGGAAAAATACTAAAGAAAATAAAAGTAGGACAATTATGATTGGTTTTAATTTAGTTAAGATGTTCTTTGCGTCCATATTGTTCTTTCCCCATTTCACCTTTTTGTTGAATTAGGATTGATTTGTAAACGTGTTAGTCTATTTATCTAATATTGGGATGTTTTAACTATTTAAAGTATAAGCCTTTGGCAGTTTTAGTATTACTAGGACAGAGTCTCAACTCTCGGATTTAATAACAGATTACCCAAAAAAATTCTATAATAGGTAAAAAATGAATTAATGATAAAAAGATGAAATTTTAAGGTTTTTTAAGACTTTTCATCTGTGGGTTCCTGCTTTTCTTCCAGTGAACGGGTGTAGCGACATCGTGGAAACCCACTGCATCCCACAAATTCACCGTATCGTCCCCTTCTTTTTATGAGATCCTTCCCACAGTCGGGACAGACTCCCACCACTTCATTCTGTAAAGGTTCATCACCGTCACGGCCACATTTAGGATCCATACAGGCCCTCTGTCTGGGTTTTCCAAAGGAGATCATTGGAAGGCCACATTCCTCACATTTTGTTTTAAGAACTGTAGCACCCCTGGGCATGGAGTAGGTTGATTTACAATCGGGATATGAGGTACAGCCCACAAAGCTACCGCCTTTCTGTGAGTTGATCATGATGAGGTTACCACCACATTTACACTTACCCACAATCATGCTCTCCCGGTAGGCAGCGTAGAGCTCTTCCCCAATTTTCATCTTGTTAGCATCGATATCATCCAGTATGGAACTTACTTCTGATTTGGCTTCAGTAATTATCTCATCCTTTTTAACCTCAGCCTTCATTATCCCCTCTAATTTGGTTTCAAATTCTCGGGTGAGTTCTTCACTGGTTATTTTCTCCGAGTATTTTTTGAGGGTGTCAATGAGGTGCTCACCCAACTGATTGACTGAGATCTTTTGACCTTCAACGTATTTCCGATCGTACAAGATGGATATGATATTAGCACGGGTTGATTTGGTCCCAAGACCACGTTTTTCCAGTTCACGGATGAGTGAAGCCTGATTATACCTGGCTGGAGGTTTGGTTTCCTTTTCCTCGGAGTATGCCCTGGCATCCAGGCAATCCCCCTCTTTGAGTGCAGGGAACTCATCGTTCTCCACTTTACGGTAGGGGTAATGTTCTCTCCAACCCATTTTTGCCATTCTTTTCCTGCTGAAGCTGAATTCCTGACCCCCAATATCTAGTTGGGTTTTCATGGTTTCCAGGAGACCATTCTCACCGAAAACACTGATGAACCTGTATACAATAAGTTCGTAGAGTTTCTGATAGTCTCTTCCCAGCCCTTTAGGAATCAGGCCGGTGGGGTGGATGGCAGGGTGAGCTTCATCTGTTTTTTTACCTTCACGAGGTTTGATTGGTTCCTTGAGCTTTTCAATTTGTTTTCTGAATGCAGCGTTCTTTTGAAGTTGCCCTAGTATCTTCTTATAACCAATGCTAGGTGGTAATTTTTGAGATGATGTACGGGGATAGGAGGTATATCCTTCCGCATAGAGATTCTGGGCAATGGACTGGGTTTTCTTGGGACTGAAACCAAAAACTCCGTAAGCCTCAGATTGCAGAGAACCAAGGTCAAATGGAACCGGAGGTAACTGTGGGGTTTCTTTAATACCAATTTTACTGACCCTGGCATCTTTACCCTCACAATCTGCCAGTATTTCATCCTGGACTTTTTTATCGAAGATTTTACCCTTCTTATGATCGGCAATTATATTTCCTTCGATTTTAGCCTTTATATGCCAGTATGGTTCTGGGATGAAGCTCTGTATTTCTTTCTCCCTTTCAACCAGGATGGCTAGTGTTGGGGTTTGAACTCGGCCAGCAGATAGTTGTATGTAACGGCTGGTGGCTTTCATCACTGAATCCGTGAGGTTTTTGGATATGTTCACTCCGAAGATGAAATCCAGAACATGTCGAGCTTCCCCACTATCCACCTGATTGAAATCAAGTTCAATTGGTTCATTGTATGCTCTTAACAGGTCTTCCTTGGTAAGTGTGGAGAATTTCATACGTACCACATTATCAATACTATCCTCACCACAGGCATACTTCAAAGCATTGAATCCGATTAATGTACCTTCAATATCGTAATCGCAGGCATGTATGAACCTATCTGCATTTTTAGAGAATTTTTTAATGGCATCAATGTAATTTTTCACATACTTTTTGCTTTTATCCTTCTCATAGAGTGGCACCCACCCCACTTCAAACATACGTCCCTTTTCCTTTTTTAAGGGAGATAAAGAGTATAAATGACCTACTGCCGAAAGTACAGTGGTTTTTTTCCCACCTTCTTCTATTTCATAGTAAGGTACTTTTTTATAACTCTTCTTTACTGCTTTGCCAGGTATGGCACCAGCTATCTTTTCAGATGCCTTAGGTTTCTCGCATACTATAACTTCGTGCATGAAAATCACTTAAATAATAATAATTCAATATTTAATAATAATTATAATCTGGTTTGACCAACAACATACCATCCAATATAATCTGATATGTTGATTATAAATAATATGGTAAATTATGGTACATATTACATATATTATATAATAGTAGTTGGTAGGATAATGCCCACTGCAATATAACTAACATCATACCATCAGGTTATAGATAAGAACTTTGTTGGATACTGGTAGATAGATGTGAATAAATATGTATCATTCCCATGCCTTTCAATTTCTAAAAATTCATTAAAAAATTAAAAATCTAACAGCTATTTAGGAGATTTGAATGTTAATTGGCGTTATTTCAGACACTCACATTCCAGAGAGATCCATATATATCCCGGAAAAGGTTTTTGAAATTTTTGAAAATGTAGATCTTATATTACATGCTGGAGATCTTGTTTCACTCCAGGTTAAAGATCAGCTGGAAGAAATAGCACCCACCATCTGTGTTCAGGGCAATATGGATCGCTACAAGGGATTAAAACTCCCTGAAAGAGAAAAATTGGATTTGGAAGGCATCCCAATTGGTTTGGCCCATGGAGAAGTGTTTCCCCGGGGAGACACTCAGCAGTTACGTTACATTGGTTTGGAGATGGGAGTGGAAGTTTTAATAACTGGTCATACCCACTGGTCCTTCATTAAGGAATTACCCGATATGTTACTGCTTAACCCGGGAAGCCCCACCGTGCCCCGACTATCAGACCCATCAGTGATGATTATAGACCTTAAAGAAAGGAAATTAGATGCTAAGATAGTTAAAATTGGGGATCCAATCTGTAAAGCACTTAATTTTAAAGGAGAAAGATTATAATGAATCAATGGAATCAAGAACATCGAAATGATGAGTATTATAAGAAAGCTAAAAAACAGGATTACCGTTCCAGAGCTTCCTTTAAACTATTACAATTAAACCGTAAATATAAAATAATCAAAAAAGGGGATTCTGTGGTTGATCTAGGGGCTGCTCCTGGCGGATGGTCCCAGGTGGCCCTGGAAGCAGCAGGTGAAGATGGTTTAGTGATTGCTGTGGATCTTAACTGGATAAAACCATTCCCTGAAGAAAATTTCTGGGGCATAAAAGGGGATTTCACCCAGGAAGAGACTATTAACGAGATTAAACGCACCCTGCAGGGTAAGGCCCAGGTGATCATATCCGATGCTGCCCCTAAACTATCCGGGATTAAGGATCTGGATCAACTCCGAGTCATGGACCTGGCACAAACTGTACTGCAGATTAGCGACAGTGTCCTTAAATATAAAGGTAACATAATTATGAAGGTTTTCCAGGGGGAAGGATATCCTGAACTCCTGAAGGAGGTTAAAAGAAATTTCCAAACTGTGAGAACCACCAAACCACCATCTTCACGTAAAAAAAGTGGAGAAATGTACATAGTAGGGAGAGGTTTTAGAAGAGCGGGAAAACAGAATTAGGTTATTAAAATTAAAGTTTTTTGATATACCAGTTAAGTTATCCCTAAACTGAATCAATAACTATTATATCACTAATTTGAATTAAAAATCAAAAAAATGGGATTTAATATAGAATATCCGGTTTAGTGAATGAATTCATCTAGATTAAATACCATCCCGTTGTTATATTCTTGATCTTATACCGGTTAAACTGGATTTAGCTTTTTCCAGTTGGACCTTGGCGGTTTCAATCCTTGCGGTCACCTCATCAGCAGGTTTACCCACTGAAATAGCACTCTCAACATCACCAATAGCTGACTGAGTTTTAATCAACTCCAATTCTGCAGCATTATAATCCTCTTTCAATTTGGTGTTGGAACTTTTTTGAACCTGAATCTTAACATTATCAAATTGAGTTTTTAGACTTGAATACTCTGATCTAAGAGATACTAATTGCTCATTAGCATTATTAGAGCTAGCATCGTCTGATATGAAAGATGAAAGTGATTGGAATCCAAAGTAGGCCAGTATGGCCACTGTGGCCACTATCATCAACACCCCCATAACTGAAATAGTCATGGAAGTAACCTTGAACATTCTTAACCTTGATCTTTTCATTTATTCACCTTGGAACTGAACTTTGTTTAGTAAATTCAATAAACAAAATTTAAACAGGAATGTATTAAATTATAGAGAGTAGAAGTTATCAGTTAATTCCCACATTCCTTGAATCAACATATTTATTTTTATTTTATAGCAGATAATTTTTTTATTATCAGATATTTCTTTCCAACGAATGTTTCTGTTTATCTATTCCTAGCTAATATATCAAAACAACTCCTTTATATAAAATACCTCACCCAATAATATTATTATAATAATTTTATAAATTATTACTATTTCTTGTTGCCCAAATTCATTTAATTAACAATATAAGTATTTGAAAGAGTTTTAAATAGATTAAAATTAGTTTAAAAGAATTTAGAAAAAATTAAAAGGTTTAAAACCGATACTGGCTTTTTTTAATAAGTTTAATATTTCATGAGAATTTTTTTATAATAGAAGATATTATAGTTAGTCGATGGAAACTTCAGCCGAATCTACAACTGACAAAACTAAAAATCCTGTGGCCAAGTTCGAGGAGTTCTTTAGTACCAAGTATAAAGACACTGTTTATGAAGCTTTGGAGAAATATCCCGAAGACAGATCAGTGTTAGTGGACTACGTAGAGCTAGAGATGTTCGACCCGGACCTGGCCGACCTGATAATCGAAAAACCAGACGAAGTAATCAAAGCCGCTTCCAAGGCCGTTCAAAACATTGACCCCCTTAGAAAAAACGCGGAGCTTCATATTCGCTTCGAAAATGTGCGTAACAACATCCCTCTACGCTTTCTGCGCAGCAAATACATAGGTAAGTTCGTAGCAGTGGATGGAATTGTACGAAAAACCGATGAAATCAGGCCCCGAATTTTAAAAGCCATTTTTGAGTGCCGTAGTTGTATGAGGCTACATGAAGTGCAGCAAAAAAGCAATTTAGTCACTGAACCCGCACTTTGCCAGGAATGCGGAGGTCGGTCATTCCGTATTCTCCAGGAAGAATCAGAGTTCATGGACACCCAAAACACCAAAGTACAGGAACCCCTGGAAAACCTCTCTGGAGGGGAACAACCCCGTCAGATCAACGTGGTACTGGAAGACGACTTGGTAGACACTGTAACCCCTGGAGACGTGGTTAGAATCACTGGAACCATGAAAACCGTTCGGGATGAGAAAACAAAACGTTTTCATAATTACATTTATGGTAACTACATCAGTGCCCTGGAACAGGAGTTCGAAGAGTTAAAGATCAGCCCGGAAGATGAGGAAAAAATCAAAGAACTGGCTGCCAATCCCGATGTTTACAATAAAATAATCAACTCCACCGCACCATCCATAAAAGGATACAGGGAAGTGAAAGAAGCAATAGCCCTACAATTATTCGGTGGATCTGCTAAAGAATTGGACGATAAGACCAGGATCAGGGGAGACATACACATACTCATTGTGGGGGATCCGGGTATAGGTAAGTCTCAGATGCTCAAGTACGTGTCTAAACTGGCCCCGCGTGGTATTTACACCAGTGGAAAGGGTACCAGTGGTGTAGGTTTAACTGCTGCGGCTGTTAGGGATGAGTTCGGTGGTTGGTCATTAGAAGCAGGTGCACTGGTCCTGGGGGATAAAGGTAATGTCTGTGTGGACGAACTGGACAAGATGCGGCCAGAAGATCGATCCGCCATCCACGAGGCCCTGGAACAACAGACCATCAGTATAGCCAAAGCCGGGATCATGGCCACTTTAAACTCACGTTGCTCAGTTTTAGCAGCAGCAAACCCCAAGTTCGGACGTTTTGACCGCTATAAATCAATAGCAGAACAAATTAATCTCCCTTCCACAATTTTATCACGTTTTGACCTCACTTTTGTAGTTGAAGATAAGCCAGATATTGAAAAAGATAGCGCACTGGCCACCCACATTCTTAACACACACCGAGATACTGCAGTACCATATGATATCGAACCCGAACTTCTCAGGAAATACATTGCTTATGCCCGGAGAAATGTCCACCCCCACTTAACCAACGAGGCCATGGATGTGCTTCGAGAGTTTTACGTAGGTATGCGTGGTGGGTCTGTTGATGAAGATTCTCCAGTGCCTATCACAGCCAGACAGCTGGAAGCTCTGGTCCGGTTAGCCGAAGCAAGCTCTAAAATTCGATTGGGAGCCGAAGTTACTCGTGAAGATGCTAAACGAGCGGTCACCCTCCAGGAAAACTGTCTCAAACAGGTAGGATACGATCCAGAGACGGGTAAAGTGGATATTGACAAGGTGGAAGGTCGTACTCCCAAGTCTGATCGAGACAAGATCAGGGTGGTGCAGGAAATTATCAAAGAACTGGAAGAAGAGTACGGCGGACGAGCACCCACCAATATACTTATAACTGAAATGCGAGATAGATATAACATGAGCGAGGAGAAGGTAGAAGACCTGATCCGTCAGTTGAAACGAAAAGGAATCATTTACGAACCCCAGCAAGGTTACCTTAGAGTTGCCTGAGTTGGAATTATGTTAAATTTTTCTTTATTTAAGTTAAATTTAGTTTAACCAGTTTTACGCGAATTTTAGTTGAAGGAGGTATCAAATATGAGCGATTATGAAGAATTACTGGATCGAGCCATTGAACAATTACCGCCACAGGCACTGGAGACCAAAAGGTTCTCAGTACCTAAGGCTTACTCAATAATCCAGGGAAACCGGACTATAATCCAGAACTTTGGAGAAATAGCCGATGCCATGAACCGGGACCCACAACACATCCTTAAATTCCTGTTAAGGGAACTGGGTACTGCTGGGAACCTGGAAGGAAACCGAGCTATTATGCAGGGAAAATTCACCCATTACCTCATTAACGAGCGGATGGAGGACTACGTGCAACGGTTCATCATGTGCCATGAGTGTAACCGGCCAGATACCAGAATAATAAGGGAAGACCGCATATTCCTTCTTAAATGTGAGGCATGCGGCGCTAAGGCTCCTCTAAAGACCCTTTAATTCCCTTTTTTTATTCTATTACTTTTTTAAACTTAGAAAAAATTTTTGTTAAATAAATATTATAGATCTAGATACTATGTTCTGTATTGAATGCGGTAAAGAAGACGAAAAACTGTTTGAAGGTCTCTGCCATTCCTGTTTTGCTGCTAATAATAAATTAATCAGCATACCCCCCGAATTAGAGGTTGAAGTTTGTGCTCACTGTTCATCCCTCCATATGGGAGATAGATGGCAGGAAACAAAACAATCAGAAGAAGATTTAGTTGCAGAGACCATAGCCAAAGCATCAGTAACTGACGTGAATGCTGATGATGTGGTGCTGGAAATAGATCTCATTAATCAAAGGGGATCCCTCCTGGAACTCCTGGTAAAAGCCAACGGGACGGTTTTAGGTGTGCCCATTGAAAGGGAATTTAAGGTTAATGTTAAAATTAATCGTAACGCCTGCCCAGAATGCAGTAAGTATGCCTCAGGATACTACGAAGCAGTCCTGCAGTTACGAGCAGACGAAAGACTCTTGAGTAATGAAGAAATCCAGACCGTGGATGGGATTATAAAAAATCTCCTTGAAAAACTCTCCCGCACCAACCGAATGGCTTACTTATCCCAAAGGTTAATGCTTAAGGAGGGAGTTGATTACTACTTCGGATCATACAAGGCTGCTCGGAAGATATCCAATGCCCTCAAAGAGCAGATGGGGGGAATGATGGGAGAATCACCCCGACTGATGGGCCGGGACAAATCTGCAGGGAAGGACCTCTATCGAATATGGATCTCCCTAAGGCTCCCCATGTTCCAGAAAGGGGACTTTCTGGCCCATGAAAATCATATAGGGCAGGTAATTGATTTGAATGGGAGAAAGATTGTTTCCATGGACCTGGGAACACTGGAGAATATATCCATATCCTGGCGCCAATATGATAATCTGGAAAAGGTGGCCAGCAGGGAAGATGTGAAAACAACCACAGTTACTTCCAAATCCCCCACAGAAATACAGTTATTACACCCTGAAACCTACCAACCCCTGGATTTACCTATGATCCTGGGATTAACTGACTTAAATATCGGGGAAGAAGTGGAAGTAATTGAAATAAAGGGAAAACTGTACATTATCCCCCCTAAAAAGGATATAATAAAAGATAATTGATAATTAGATTAATTTAATATTAAAATCACTACGATAAAACCCATGATGGTGACAACAATGGACATGGATTCTACAATGAACACTATAGAGCAAGGCGCCCTGGAAGTGGTAACTCCAGAAGAACTTAAAAGTAAACTGGAAAAAGATGAAAGAACAGCCTACATTGGATATGAACCATCAGGAAAGGTGCATCTGGGACATGCCATCACTGTGAAGAAGATGATAGACTTGCAGAAGGCAGGTTTTAAGATAAAAATTCTCCTGGCAGATCTTCATGCCTACCTCAATGGTAAGGGAAGTTTAGAGGAAATTAAAAAGATTTCCGAATACAACCAGCGTTGTTTCAGGGCTTTAGGGCTCTCTGAAGATACTGAATTCATTTTGGGCAGTAGTTTCCAGACCGGTGAAGACTATACCATGAAAGTTTACCAGTTAGCCCTTTCCACTACTTTAACCCGGGCTAAAAGGAGCATGGCCCAGATAACCAGGGATGCTGAGGACCATCAAGTGGCAGAGGTCATCTATCCCCTGATGCAGGTGGTGGATATGTTGTTTTTAGAAGTAGACCTGGCAGTGGGAGGTATGGAACAACGTAAGATCCATATGCTGGCCAGGGACAACCTGCCTAAACTGGGATTCCAGTCACCGGTGTGTATTCACACACCCCTACTGCACGGTACTGATGGCTCGGATAAGATGTCTTCCAGTAAAGAGAACTTCATAGCCATTGATGATGAACCAGCATTGATCACTGAAAAGATCAAAAAGAGTTACTGCCCTGCAGGGGAAGTTGATGGAAATCCAGTTTTGGAGATAGCCCATCATTTCATATTCAGTGAAAGAGAAACCCTGCTTATAAAACGACCCGAGAAGTTTGGGGGAAACCTGGAATTAACCCAGACAGAACTGGAACAAATGTATGGGGATGGAGAATTACATCCGCTCGATCTAAAAAATGGGGTTGCGGAGTGTTTGGCGGATATTTTAGAACCAGTACGGGATTTTCTTAAAAATTGAGAAGTAAATTATTCCATACTTGATATCCTAAAAGATTAATTATTAGTACAGGTTAAAGAGAAAATTATAAGCCGAACTATAAGAAATTAGAGGAGATTTGAATAAATAATAGAATAATAAAATTAATTGATTTTTCATAAATATTGAGGCGATATCTATGGCAGAAGATAGAATAGAAGAAGATGTGATGGGAGAAGATATGCTGTATGAGATGCGGATTCCCCCGGGAATTACTGAAAGGATAATGGCTGAAGTCATAACCAAATTCGATTTGGAACTAAAAACCACTGATGACGGCCCTTTACTCTATGGGAAGAAAGAAAATCTGGAAAATGCCCAAGACCACATTGTAAAAGCCCTTAATCAGCGTATAAAAGAACTTGAAAAAAATGATTAAATTTTTTGAATCCTTTTTTTAGGTTTTTTGATTCTTATCAATTTTTGAATTGATCCAGTTTAGTCTATTACTTTAATTCAAATTTGTTTTTTAAATTCCATCCAAGATCTTATGTCCACTTCTCATTTTTCAGAACGAGAAACTATATGCACATACCCAGTTTAGGGGCAACGATTCTTTTTATATCATCTTGAACTTTGTTAACCCCATTGTTAGCATTAACCACCATGAAGCCATGCTGTTGAGCAAGTTTAAGGTATCTTTGACGGACACTCTCCAGGAAATCCGCATCTTCAAAACTGTCATTACCATCACATCTACTGATGGCAATTCCAACTTCCAGATCCAGTAATATTACCAGGTCCGGTTCCAGGGCATGCTGATTTATCTGAGCTATCCATTCTTCACCATTCTGGTAAGCCAGACTGGAGTAGAATGAACGGTCACTGATAACAATCCGTTTCATTTCTTCCTCTGCATGGATCTTATCCATGAGAAGCGTTCGATCCGCAGCAAAGAGAAGTGCTAATGTCCTCTGGAAACCTTCATCCTGTGCCTTAGGGTCCTGAAGCATCACCCTAATTAACCTACCCACTGGTGAATCAGTAGGTTCTCTAATGCGGGTTACGGTGAAACCACAATTTTCCAGCCATTTACCCAGACGTTCCAGTTGTGTGGATTTTCCGGAACCATCAATTCCCTCCAAACAGATGTACATAGCTTTTCCTATCCTCAAAATAACTAATAAACTTTGGGAAATTCCCAGGATCCACTCGAAAAGCAGGTGAGATTTTCACCGCCCAAAATATTTCAAACCATAATCTCATAATATTTTCATTTCCAATTTAACCAATAAAAAGAAATTATTTAAAGCGTCCTAATTTATTTAACTGAATTATAAATAATCCAGGGTAATAATAGATTTAAAATATATTTTTAATCCCCCTGAACTGTTAAATCACTATAAAATATTATTGTTTCAATTATTTAATCTGATGATGCCCGTGACTCAGTGATTGAAAATCCAAATTCTCTTATAGGTGGAGGAAGTACTAAAGAATCATGGATAATGGCGATATCATAGGTTTAATACTGGTTTATGCATACGTGATACTTTTACTGGTGATTTCCCAGAAATTGATTAAAGAACATCCTAATTTCAGTAGAAAGTTCCTGCACATCATGGTAGGGAACATCTTATTCATATTACCCCTCTTCCAATCAAGATGGGTTATGGCCCTCTTAGTGGCTGCCCCATTTATTCTCCTAACTTTTCTGATAAGCCCTTATTCCCCATTGAAGATAAAAGACAGAATATCCAGTTCCGGTCATGGTCTGGGCCTGGTTTATTATGCCATCTCCTGGACAGTTCTGGCCATTATCTTCTTTGATCAGCCCTGGATTATCGCCGTGGGCATAGCTGCCATGTCCTACGGTGATGGAATGGCCTCACTAGTTGGTGTGAAGTATGGTAAAATTAAATACAACCTCTCCGGAGACACCAAAAGCCTGGAAGGATCCCTGACCATGTTCATAGTACTCGTATGCGTATTATGGGTTGTTTTAGCCTATTATGCAGTGCCAGTTAATCCACTGGTAATTGTAGCGGTGGCAATGGTAGCCACCATCTTGGAAGGACTGACACCGAAAGGCCTGGATAACATTACAGCCTGTTTTTCAGCAGTTATAACTTATATTTTACTGACCATCTAATATTAGAGGATAATATGCGTTTTATTATTATTGACGGACTTGACGGTTCTGGGAAGAGTACTCAAGCGAAATTTATTGAAAAAAGATACCTATCCCGCGGGGAGGGTGTTATTCTCAGGGAACACCCTTCTATTGACAATTCTTATGGATTAAAGGCCAAAAAGGCCCTGCTTGGCCGGGGAAAATTGAATAGAATCAAAGCTTCAATTTATTATGCTCTGGATGTTATCCGTTCTGTTAGAAAATATAAGGGTAAATCAGATAACATTATCATGGTCCGTTACCTGATGGGGTTAGCTTACCTGCCCCTTCCCCTGGCACAGCTTCTTTACAGTTTTTTCACCAGGATGCTTCCCACATCACAGTATATGTTCTTCTTAGATCTGGAAGTAGAAGAGTCCCTCAGACGAATGTCCTCCCGTGAGGAAACAGAAATGTTTGAAAACCGGGATGATCTCATTAAGGTACGGGAAAAGGCTTTGAAATTGGCCCAGGGCTGGTATATCATTAACACGGCAGGGAGTATTGGTGAAGTAAATCAAAAGATAAACGAGATTTTGGATGAATTGGATAAACCATGCTGAAATAGTATTTCAATGGATATTCTAGGTTTTTTAAGGATAATCTTTATTAAACAAACATTAAAAAAATGATTTAGGAATAAAAAAAAGAATTTATTTTAAAAGATGCAGTTTAATCCACAGCCATTTCCTCAATTTGCTCTTTGGAAAGTTTCAGTATCATGTAATCCCCAATTTCGGCAATATCATCACTGGAGATTAGAACCTGTTTCCGATTGAAGGTTCCACCCATGGAAATTACCACATTATGGATTAGGCATCCGGCTGGATCAATGATCATATCCTGTATCTTTCCTATTTCCATACCTTCCGTTGCGAGAACTACCTTTCCCTCCAAATTTTTGAATCTTTTTTCTTTAGAGGCTAGATCATCGAGTTTATCCACTTTGATCTTATTCTCCAGCACTTCCCCATTGAATTTTAGCTGAACATAGTCCCCGATAGCAGCTACGTCCTCCTCTTTAACTGCAAAATACTTTTTACTCAAGGCAGATCCTGTGGCTATGAATATCTGTTCAACCATGCATTTTTTTATTGTAACAGCCAGGTCTTCCACCTTTCCCACTTCCTTGGCACCAATATCTATAACCTTCATTCCAATAAAGTCACTGACTCTCATTTTTTACACCCACTTCCATATTTTTTAATATTTTTTATCTTCTTAATGATATAATAGATTATGGGTATTATTCTTATATGGTATTTTTTTCACTGTTTAATGACGGTTAAGGGATTTTATAAAATTAGAAGGAGTGATGGTAATTTTAAATGTTCAAACAATGGGATATACTCCCAAATATAACATCCCATAAATTGCCTTTACCGTTCTTACACATAAAAAAATAAGTGCAATTCTCAACATAATAGTTATGGAGAATCTTTCATATTTCGTAGATTATGTCTTTAGGGGTTATCTAATGATGGGGAAAGACAAACTGGTAGAAAGAATAGAAGAGACAGAACTGGAAAAAACACAGATTGAAAAGGATGTATGGGAGAAACATATCTATTTAGACGAAAACAAGGTTCTTATTATTGGTTATGAAGAGGAAGAATCATTTGATGAACAGAAACCAGGTGAAGAAACCGTTAGGAATTATTATTGGTATTGGGAGCTCCGGGAAACTGAAAGCTGGGATGTTTTATTCGATAATCATGATAAAGAGTTCAATTTTTGTGAATCAGTTTTAGGTGAGTTCACTGACCAGGACCGTGTGGAAGATATGGTGGGAGATATTGAAGAAGAAGATGTGTGCACCTGGAGTGAACAGGACTGGATTGAGGATATTTCTGAAGACATAGCCGAAGAGGCAATTGAATGGTTAGAAAATCTTAAAAAATGAGTTTATTGCCAGTTGGTTACTTTCAAAAATAATTGTTCTTAGATTGTGCAAAAAAATATAATTCTAATTCCTAATCCAAAAAATAACTTTCAATTAAAAAAAAATGGAAGATTATCCAAAAAAGAAAAAAAATATTTAATTTTTTTAATCTTCACTAGCTTCAAACTCTTCCATTTCACTCTTATCAAATTCGCATCTAATCAATGATCCGAAAACTCCTCCTACTGCAGCAATAACAATTTCAAGCACTAAATAAATGAGACATGTGCTGATTATGCTAACCAGGTAGTCTCCGTATCCTTGCAGATACATCATTGAAATTAGGATTCCATTAACTATTACCCCACCAATCAAACCCAGTATAGCTCCATTAATAACTCCATTCTTTTCTGTTTCATTTATAATGAAGCCAACTGCAATTCCAGCCAGTAAAAAGGTGGGTAATACTAAAGTTATTCCGGAAATAATGTCTGAAATTACATAGAGTGTTAAAACCATTGCCACTCCAATTGCTACCGGTCTCCATTTCAAAATCTCTTTAATCACACTATCCACTCCTGATTTTAAAGTATTCATATTAAATTTACAACCCTCAAAAAAAAGATAGGATATTTGAATGTTGGTCTTCAAATCACTAAACATATTTTTGAGGTGATATACACTAAGAGTTAACCCTGACTAAGTTTTCAAGTAACCTGATTCAAGCACATAGATGAAATGAAGGGATAATACTCCCCATAGGCGAAATTAAGTTTATTAAGATCATTGAAATTCTTTAAAGTAACCACCTCGAATGCATTTTATTCATTTATATCTCCGAATTCGTCTTTTTACGAAATCCACATCAATCCTTTTATGAAGATTGTTTAAATAATTATTCCAAATTTTCTACCAATTTCTCTCAAATTGCGCCCAGATTAGGTCAATACTAAAAAGGAAAATAACAAATTCCATCCTCCCCTTGAATAAAAATAAATTAATATTTTCTTTGAATTCAAACAAGTTGTGGATGTGCCAACCCATATTATAACTTATTTTATAACAATGAATAGTGGTCGAAACACTGGGAGTTATCCATTCTAAGGACTATCTTTCCGGTTTTTGCCACGTCTTTTCATGATTATGAAATATACAACCGCCACAATAATGATTCCAGTGACAATGTTACTCATATAAGCTATTTTATCTTCCAGAATCAGGTAAATATTTCCCGCAAACCAGGCCAGCATTCCCCAGCCAAAAATTTGCACTGCAGAACCCAGGAATGTGGTGATGATGTATTTTTTAAGGTCATACCTGATTAAGCCACAGAAAAGGTTGATGGCTATGCTGGGGATCACTGGAAAACAACGGGCCAGGAACATGAAGATGTCATCATAACGACTATCCTTGAACTTTTTTTCCACATCCAAGACATCATTAACTGAAACTCCCAGATATTTGCTGGTTCGTTCGATGAATGGTGTTCCCAGTTTATAGGCCAGAGTATAGTAAACAAAGGATCCCAGGGTAATCCCTAGTGAGGCAGGGATCACAATTTTCACCAGCAAAGTCCACACTGCAGGCAATGAAAAGCTGGTTCCCTTCAGGATGATGAAAGTGGAACTTAAAACTATTAAACTGGCGGGGATGGGAACAATTATCTGTTCCAGAATACAGCCTAAGAACACTGCCCAGGATACATTGCTGATAATGAAAGATTCTGAAATACTGATTATCTCTCTAAACATACTAACCTCTGATTACCTGATTCTCCTGATGTATTTTTAACATTACTATTGATTGATTGGGTTCTTGATGAATTCTACTCTTAATTAATTTTATTCCCGTTTTTGTATAATATTAGTATGCCCAAGAACATTAAAATACCAAAAAACAGTTGAGTGGCTTCTAAAGACTCTCCCAGAATAATAAATGCAACTACTGCTCCGAAGAGGGAGCTGGTGGAGAATATGGATCCGGTTCGGGTGGATCCTATTTCACGGATGGCAATGTAGGTGAGAACTATTGAAAAACTCATACAACCTAAACCAATGAACAGCAACACCGGGACCATGTTTAAGGGAAGTGTGAAGTTTAATCCCCGGAAAATGCTTATTAAAAATAAGATTAACCCTCCAATTCCACATTTAAGACTGGTGAGGAGAAATATATCCCTCTTGTTACTTAAGAATTTGGTTAGAGTTGTATCCATACTCCAAAAGAAACATGCTGAAACCACCAGGAGGCTTCCTACTAAACTCTGGTCAAAAGTCAAATCCTGTAAGTTATTGGTGCTCAGGAATATGGCCCCTATGAGTAAAAAAATAAATCCAACGATGTCTTTGGCCTTAACCTTTTCCTTTAAGAAGAATATGCCCAGGAGAATAATGAACAGTATTTCAACATTGGTTAAAAGAGCAGCGTTAACAGCGGTTATCTGATTTAAACCAGTTAAATACAATACAGGGGCAATTACGGTCCCAAATATGGCTGTTAAAAATAGGGTCAGGTAGTTTCTTCGTGAAATGTGGATTTGCACCTTGCTTTCCCGGTGGACGATTTCCAGCAAACTATGATGCAGGGGTGAAACTCTTATTAAAAATAGAAATGCACTTGCCAGAAGATAAATCAATGCGGCCAGGGCCAGGGGATGTAGGTAACCCAGTAAAATCTTATCCAGAGAAAACCAAATTCCAAATAGTAATGCAACCATTACTGCACTTAAATATCCCCAAAAACGGTTCAAAATCGCCACCTGCTTAGATTCCCCATAACTGTGAAGATAATTGTTAAACTAATTAAAGTACCTAAATCTATGCCAGTTAGTGGATTATTATAAATGATTTAAAAAGATTACATGTAAACATATTGGATGGTGACAAAATCGTGCCAATAAAAGCACTATTAAGATTATTGAAATAAAGTACTGAAATAAAGTATAAAGCTACTGAAATAAAAGCTATTCAAGTGATTATTAATAAGATGTGGGGAAATAACAGACTGTGGAGTTTTAATCATGAAAACAGCTTATTTACTGGTATTTGATGGGTTATCGGATTGGGAGCCAGGGTTGGCCTTGGCTGAGATGAATAAATCCGCTGATTATCAGGTTAAAACAGTTGGTTTCAGTCAGGACATTGCGGTTACAATGGGCGGTGTTTCCATAATCCCTGATTGTGCCCTTAATGAGATTGACTACAGTGAAGCGGCCATTCTAGTCTTACCTGGCGGTGAAATGTGGGAAAACGATCCAGTGATGGATCTCCTCCCGGTGGTGGGGAAATTCATTGACCTTAAGATACCAGTTGCTGCCATATGCGGACCCACCGTATTTTTAGCCAGACATGGATTCATAGAAAATGTGGCCCACACCAGTAACGGTAGAAACTACCTTAAAAACTTAATAGGAGAATACAGGGGCAATGATTTATATGTTAATCAGCCTTCTGTTTCCAGTGAGGGAATAATCACCGCCAATGGCATAGCTTCGGTGGAATTCGCCCGGGATATACTGGGTGAACTGAGCATTTATGATGAGAATACTTTGAAAAGATGGTATGATTTTTTTAAAACCCCAAACCTGAATGATAATCTCTGACTAAAACTAAGAATCCAGAATCTGACTGGAAAAAAGATTCATGACCTATGAAGAAGATTTAAGATTATAAATTAGATTCTAGACTATGAAAATTAGATTCCATGTTTAATCATCCTTTTTTTCATCCAGTCCCCATTTCTTTCTGAATTTTAATTTTTGCTCGGCGGTCATCCAGTGACTTCCATCACAGTAGGGTTTATTCTCAGATTTACCACACCTGCAGAGTGTGACCCGGTTACGAGGCTCATAAATTGTACCATCAGATGATTCTACTGGTATTCCTCCCCTCACCCATATTGGACCCTGACATTTCTTCTGTTCATCATGGATAAAAACAATTGATGGTTCAAATTCCTTTTCAAAAGGCTTATCAGTTTTTTTATCCCATAATACCAGCCTTCCAGAGGGGCAGATCATGGCTTCTTCAATGGCGGTTTGCTTTGCTTCAGGATCATCAGAGCGGGCAATCAGATTACGGATTCCACCTGATCGAAGACAAAATCGGGAGTGATCACAGAATTCATGGGCATCAGTTAATCTAAGTTCCGGACCTTCGTATACCTCTGCTTTTTCAACATAAGGCTTTCTACTGGCAGTTTCAGTTCCATCAAACCCTGTTTCATTATGGGCCCCGTCACAGTATGGTTTTTCCTTGGACTCCCCACATCGACAGAGAGTATAATTCTCCTGGGAAGGTAACTCACTTTCAACAGACAAACCTTTGGTGTGACCTGCTTCATCAGTTATTATTGTTTCTTCAAATAGAGGAACCCCTCCAGAAACAATATAGGGACCGTTTTTAACGATTTTGATCTTCATTTTATCCTTTAACTGATTATTTTTAACCATCAAAAACCCTTCTTAATGAATTTTATATCTTTATTTAAACTTGACATCATAATTAATTACTGTATATATTTTTGCAAACTGCGCATACCCAAGTGTTTTTAATAGGTGTAAACAACTCTAAAACATCAAGTAACCATTAATAGTCAATAAGCAATTGGGGGTTTTAAACCTGGTTATAACTATATATACTTTGATTCCAGTAGTACTCATTTTAATTGTGATAATAGCCCTTTCTATGCTATGGCCCCTGGCAATCGGTGCTGCATACTCCCCCTCTTCTAAAAGAGTGGTTAGAAAAATGTTAGAAATGGCTGAAGTTCACCCTGAAGACCGGGTTTATGATCTGGGATCAGGGGATGGTCGGATAGTTATTGAAGCTGCCCGCAAATACCAAGCACAGGGTGTGGGGGTGGAAGCAGATCCCCTAAGGGTGGCCTGGTCCCGGTTAAAGATGATGAGAATGGGGCTTCGTTCACAGGTTAAAATTATCTGGGGAAACCTGTTTCACCAAAACCTCAACCATGCCACGGTAGTTACCCTGTTTCTATGGGGGAGAACCAATGAGAATTTAAAGGAGAAACTTCAAGAAGAACTCAAACCTGGAACCAGGGTGGTTTCTTATGTATGGAAATTTAAGGGATGGGAACCGGTTAAGATTGATAAAAAGGAACAGATCTTTCTTTACATAATTGGTGAAAGCGATTGTTATCCCATCCCATTTTAAAAACCAATCCCATTTTAAAAATATTCCCCAACTGAATTTAAAAAGTTCAAACCCCTAATAATAAGTATTAAACCAATTTTAACCCCATTACTACCCATATTTATGTCCATTTTTAAATTTTTAACTGAAGATCCCTGTTGAAATAATTTTAAACTATTTTTTTAAAAAAATCAAATAGGCATTAGTTGAGTTAAAAATGGAGAACCCAAAGCAAATGCTAAAAAGACTATTCCCATTCCCATTTTGATTTTTTTGGATATTTTACCGGTGTTCTCCAGGGACTGGTCTTTCAATATGGATATTGCAGAAGAAATGAAAACAACAATTGCCACTATGAGAATTATCAGATAGAACAGGTTGAATATCCCCACTAAATAGAGTACTGGGCTGGTTATGCTGGCAATGATCATGAAAAATGCTGCAATTATGGATGAAGTTCGGGTACCATAGACCAGGGGAAGGGTGGTGGCGCCTTCTTCCCTATCACCCTCCATATCCTCCATGTCCTTGACAATTTCCCGGGCCATAGTCATTAAAAAGGCATAAAAACCTAAGTAAATGGAAACCATTATCTGCCCCACGGCTATACCTCCAAAAACAAAGCAAAACCCGGTTAAAAAGGAGATGCTCAAGTTTCCAATTAAACATTTTGTCTTAAGGTCACGGGCATAAAAAACCATTAAAATGGAACTTAAAAATGCGATCATTCCCAGTAAAAAGTTGATGGAGAATGCCAGGATTATCCCCACCAGGAATAATGAGAGGGAGTAAATAAGTGCGGTTTTTAAGGATATTCTCCCGGAGGGAATTGGTCGTTCTGGTTTGTTGATGGCATCGATTTTATGGTCAAAATAGTCATTAATACTATTCCCTGCCCCGGTTACAATGAAAACTACCACTGCTGCCATTAAAACTTCAAATGTGAATTGGCCACTGATTACTGCCATTAAGAAAATGGCTATAACCGCCATTATTGCATTTCCAGGTCTTAATATCTCTAAGTAGGGATTCATAATTATACACTCAATCCTTCAAGTTTTAGTATTCCAATTATCGGTGCATTTTTGGTTAGAATTAATTTTAAGTAAGATGTATTGGGAAATTATTTCCTATTAAAATTATATTTCCTATTATAATCTATTTGAATAGTTTTAATAAAATAGCCATTATGAGTAAATAGTCATTAAAACATTGCTATTTAGGATTCTTGATGGTTGATAATCCAATAATTCAGGAGAGTTAATTGATGTTATTTTTCATCATCATTTTCATCACGTTTTGCTGATTTTCTGGACATTTCCATTAATTCTCTACGGCATTTTCCCAGTTCCCTCTTCATCAACATCAGTTTCAGCCATAAATACACAGCTAAAGCCAAAAAAACGAATACTAGGATCAGTAAAAATCCGGTTATTATACTGGCAGCCATTGCCTGCCACAGGATGGTGAATCCGTAAACTAGGTAAAAAACCGCACCTATCACCCCTATAATAAGTGCCAGGATTATCACTACTTTCAATATCTTAAAAAGCTGTTCAGTTTCCATATTTTCGCCGAAGAATATTATTATGGATTTTAATTTATGAATTTAATTTATGGATAACAAATGGTTTTAATTAATGGATTTAATGGGAGATTTGTTATAATTTTATTATGGACCTTGCCCAATAAAATACTATACCGATATTACAACTAATTATAAACAGTTATTTGAATCAGTTTATTATTTAAATCACCCCATTACCTGAGGATACATGTCTCTAAATCATATACCCGAACTTCTAGCTCCTGCAGGCTCTATTGAATCCTTGAAAGCTGCGGTTAATTCAGGGGCAGATGCAGTTTACATTTCAGGTAAAAAATTCGGTGCCCGGCAATTTGCCCGGAATTTCAGCCAGGATGAAATGGAACAGGCCATAGAATACGCTCATTTACGTGGTGTTAAGGTATATGTGACTGTAAACACCCTGGTGAAGGAATCTGAACTTCCACTGGTAGCACGGAATCTTTTAGAAATTTACAGTTCAGGGGCAGATGCAATCATTGTCCAGGATCTGGGCGTTGCCCGGCTTGCCAAACAACTGGTACCACAACTTGATCTGCACTGTTCTACCCAGATGACCATCCATAACCCGCAGGGGGTTAATTGGGCTGCTGAAAATGATTTTAAAAGGGTGGTTCTTGCCAGGGAGATGTCACTGGAAGATATCAAAAAAACTGCCAGACAAATCCCCCGTAAAATAGAACTAGAAGTATTTGCTCACGGAGCAATCTGCTATTCATATTCCGGCCAATGTCTCATTTCATCTTTCATAGGGGGCAGAAGTGGTAATCGGGGCATGTGCGCCCAACCATGCCGTAAAAAATACCAGTTAATCACTGGAAATACCGATAAATATGGGAAATACCAGGAAGGAAGAGAAATCCCCCTAAAGGATCATTACCTCCTTTCAACCAGGGATCTGGCAATTTATTCCCATCTTGACCGCATCTCAGAGGCACCAGTGGATTCTATAAAAATAGAAGGTAGAATGAGACCCCCTGAGTACGTGGCCAATGTGGTTAAGGTCTACCGGGAAGCATTGGATTCTATAGCCCGGGGACAATGGAAAGTACGGGAAGAAGATGTTTCCAAGCTTAAAATGTCCTTCAACAGAGGTACAACCAAGGGCTGGTTGATGGGAGCATCCTACCAGTCAATGATGGGGAGGAGTAATCCTGGTAATAGGGGTTTATACTTGAGTAAAGTGGTAAACTACGATAAAAAGAATGGCCAGACAATTTTAAAAATCAAAACTAAAGTTAATCCTGAAAAAGGGGATGGAATTCTTTTTAAACAACTAGATAATGAGGGAAAATCTGATAATTTGTGGGGAACCATTCTTGAACATTCCCCAGAAGTTAAAAAAGATTATTTATCCTTAAAACTTAGAAAAAAAGTTGAAATTGGAAGTAGTGTTTATATAACCCGTAGGAAATCCCTAATTGATTGGGCTAACCATTTGGTGAGTAATCCCCAGCTACCCCACCAGATCTCCCTGGATCTTCAGATAGATTGGAACCGGGAAATGGTTCCCATTATCAAGGTTACTGCATCACCAGCCTGGCAGGATAATAATGTTGAAATTGAATTTAAAGCTGATTTTGCAATGGAAAAAGCAATTAAACAACCATTATCACAGGAGACTATTATCAAGCAGTTGAAAAAAACTGGTGGTACTCCATTCCTCATCCGGAGTATATCCCTAAATTATCCTGGAGATTTATTTACACCCATTGGTAATTTGAACCATTTAAGAAGACAGATTTTGCAGAGAATCCAGGATAAAATCCTGAAAACAAATAAACCATCTGCAAAGGATATTAAATCCATCAGGACCCAATTTTCCCAGTTAACAAAGGATTTCAATTTGGAAGAATCTGTATTGGAAGAATCTTCCCAGGAAAGGTATTCTTTGAAAAAAGAGTCAATGGCTTTGAAAGATAAGCCAATCTTTACTTTGAAAGATGGTCCCATTATTAACCAAACTGATTCTGGTGAAAAAATTTCACGGCCCATTAATCTGGCCATCTACGTGGATGGTACCCCTTCAGTGGAAGCCGCTCTTCAAGCCGGATGCCGAAGGATCTACTTCCAACCAAAAATAGAGGTAAACACTGAAGGGAAATCCCCTCATGCCTGTTTAAAACATAGTCATGATTACAAGGCTTATTTTTATAGGATGGACCTGTTAATTAGGGAAGCCGCCACCCTTTGCCAGGATTATGGATCAGATTTAGTATGGAAATGGCCGGATATTACCAGCAGAATGTTTATTTCTGGTGCAATCCATCTCCTGAATAATTTACCCCAAAAATCTATCTCCGGAGTGATGTTTGGAGGAATTGGTGCTCTATGGGCCTTGCAAAATAATTCTTACCCAGTTAACCTCCATGGTTCAGGAAGTATGAATATCTGGAACCACTTGACAGTAGAACAACTACTATCTCCCCATGTGTCATCCTTAAAAAGCATTACCCTATCGCCAGAACTTCCAAGGGAGGAGTTAAAAAAGGTGGTTTTGAAGATCCAAAGTATTGTGCCCCATTGTGAACTTGAATTCATGGTTCAGGGGAATTTAGAGGCATTGGTAAGTGAAGACTGTCTTCTTCAAGTAATGGGTGATGAAATGTTCGTTGAAAAATTCAATGACCCCCATCAGTTTCTGGGAATAAAGGATATAAAAAACAGGATATTCCCAGTGGAAATTGATGCAGAGTGCAGGACCCATATTTCAAATTCTGTGGAATTATGTCACCTTGATCACATCCCCTCTCTCCAGGATATGGGTTTTGGCCATTTGGTGATTGATTCCCGGAATAAACCAGTTGATTATGTCCTAACCATGTTGTCAACCTACCAGAAGGCCTTGGAATTAACCTCCCAGCAGGGCTCCCAGTTGGGGAAGAAATTGAACTCACTTAAAAAAAAGGTGAAAAAAATATCCAATGGGGGAATTACCAGTGGTAATTTCTTGAGGGGTGTAAATGATGATTATTAACCAAATTTTTTCATCAACATTTTATTTGCCGCTTTACTAAGAAATTCAATGCTGTTTTACAATGGCAAATTCAGCCATTGGAATACTCCCATCATTTTTAAAGCAATGTAAACCAGTAATGCTGCGAATATATATTTCAGTTTTTTACCAGGAATCCTGTGAGCTGCTTTAACTCCCAATAAAGCCATTGGGATGCTAGTTGCGGCCAAAACCAGGAATTGTAATAAGTTAACGTATCCCAGTGAATATGGGGGTAAACCAGTGGCGTTAATTCCGGTGAAGATGTAGGTTATAATTCCACCTATGGATGCGAATACAATGAAGGCCGTGGATGTTCCGATGGCCTTGTGAATGGGGAATTTCAGGAGAAGGTTAAGTAGTGGCACCATGACTACTCCCCCACCAATGCCCAGTAGTCCTGAGGAAAAACCCCCCATAAAACCCCATAAAAGGTAGGATTGTCTGGTGTTAGAGGGGTTTTCCATTATTTCAGGATAACTGGATCCCAACATCCACAGGGCACTTCCTAAAGCCAGTAACCCAAATATGAAACTTAATATGCTGGCAGGAGTGTAACTGGAAATACTTGCACCCACCACCCCACCTATTAACCCGGTTAATCCCAGGAGGATTGCTGGACCTACCAGAACTGCCCCCCTGCGCCAGTGCCCCCATGCTCCGTTCAGGGCTGTGGGTAGGATTACAGTAAGACTGGTGGCAAAAGCCATTCTAAGTGAGGTGTCTGGATCGAGACCTATAGCTGTGAAAAGGAAGTACTGGACCGGCACCATTATAAAACCTCCCCCTACCCCCAGGAGACCAGAAGTAAATCCCACAAAAGCACCGGTGGACAGAAGAATTAATATGTATACTATTAAATCCATTAAACCCCTTTCCTTATGGTTGAAACATTCCAAAAGTTATAATTATAGTCATATTATCATTTTTGTTACTTTTAAAATTTTATCCAAACCAAACCATTATTATTAAAAACAAAATAAATAATAAATATTTAATCAATGATAATTTTTAAGTTAATTATAATCATACCCCTTCAATTATTTGATTCCCCCTACCAGATTTTAAACAATTTAAACAATCTTTATATCCGGAGGAACATAGTAAAAAGTTAGTCAAGTACAAATATCAGGTTAATTAATAGTAGTCATTTAAGTAAGTGTAAAAGTACGGTGGTATATTGGATTTACGTGATATCAAAGGCATAGGTGATAAGTTAGCCTCCCGGATCATTAACCATTTCGGTAGTCAGGAAGAATTCCTCCAGGCTGCAGGCAACTACGATGTTTACCGACTGGCAAGTATGGAAGGGGTTAGCCAACGCCGTGCAGTGGAGATCATCAATGCTGTTCTGGGAAATCCAACTGAAGAGTTTCTAAAAACTGAAAGAGCTGTTCAAATCTATGAAGAAATAATTCAGTCCATATTAAAGTATGCCAACACAGAATATGCTAAAAATCGAGTTCTACTCCTGAGTCCGGGTAAAAACAAGGCGAAGATTCAAGAAAATCTTAACATGGTTATGGCTGCTAAAGAAAAAGTAGCCCAACTTCCTCGAGATGATCTTAAAGCCCTGTTTAGAAATGTAAATCCTAGCAGCACTTCCAAACCAAGATATGATACTTCAAAAGCAATACTGGTAGAGTCTAATGAAGATTATACCCGTTTAATGGATCGTCAGCTTAATCAACACGCCCAAATACTCAATATCCAGGAAGTGGGGAGTCTGGATGAATTTGAACTGGTGGTGTACATCTACCGTGAGGGTATTTTGGAACTGGATGAAACATCCAACCTGGTCATGGTTAACTGTGACTCAGAAGATCTGGAGATCATTCCCGAAATAGTTTTATCTTATTATCATAAAAATCAGGCTCTTCTGGAAAATATTCTAAAAATCAGGCAAATACTGCAGTATCCATCTGTTTTGGGGGATGTTTTAAGGATAATGGATTCAATTGAAAATTCTCCTATTGATGAAAAAGTATTTGACACCGCTGTGAACCAGGCTAAGGACCATGCCGATAGGAAACTGGAAGAAGCCATTAAAAAGGTTGATCTTTCGGGTGAGGAAGTCTTAGACCTTTTGAATAAGGGCATGTCTCCAAAAATTCAGGAAATCTTTGATGAAATCCTTAAAGAAGCAGTTAAAAAAATTAAAGAATATACTGGAATAAGTTTCGATCCTTTTATTCAGAAATATCCTCTTGAAATAGATGAACAGGAACTGGAAAGAGTTAAAAAACGAGAAGTTGGTAAAAAAGAGGTTAAAGCCTTTGAAGAGAGAGTTAAGGTGGCATCTCAACTGCAACTACTCAAGGGTGATGTAGAAATGGAAATACAAGAAGTGCTGGAATTTGATTATCAGTTCACCCTGGGATGTTTCGCCTTTTATCATGATTTACGCCCACCCCAAATGGGTGATGGGTTCCGCTTCAAGGAAGGATTGCACTTGAATTTAGCAAGGGAAGATCCTTCCAGGGTGCAGAGGATCAATTATTCCCTGGAATCCCCAGATAATGTGGTTCTCCTCACCGGGGCCAACAGTGGAGGTAAAACCACCCTCCTGGAGACCCTGGCCCAGATCAGTATCATGAGCCATATGGGATTACCTGTGTGCGCCAGAGAGGCCCAGGTGAAACTGATTGATGAACTATACTTCTTCAGTAAAAAACGTTCCCTTGATGCTGGGGCTTTTGAATCATTCCTGAGCACTTTCATGCCAATTGTGGTTCGTGAAGAAGATAAATTAATTCTCCTGGATGAATTGGAAGCCATAACTGAACTGGAAGCTGCAGTGAAAATTATTTCTAGCTTTATAGATTTCATACAGGATTCAAAATCCTTTGCAATCATTGTAACCCACATGGCCAGAGAAATACTTAAAACCACCAATGTAAGGGTGGATGGTATTGAGGCCCAGGGATTGGATGATGAATATAACCTGATTGTGGATCGTACCCCCAGGATGAACTACTTCGCCAGAAGCACCCCCGAACTGATACTGAGAATGGTTCACCAGAGATCAGATGGTAAGTTAAAGGATATCTATGGGAAAATGCTGGAAAGATTCTAGTGGTAAGTTAATATCTTAATAAACAAGATAATCCTTGAGATTATAGATTATAATAGTTCAGAAGAAAAAAAGGATTATTAGAAGAATAATATTAAAGAACGCCTTAAATATAAACTCCTGATCCCACCAGATAAGTTTGATTCTGGTAATTTGCCCTTTTTATATAGGTTATCTTAATTGAAGGTGTTATTTCACCCGGTTTGGGCCACATATATTCCACCCATCCACTTCCGTTTATGGCGGCTTTAATGAAGAGCTGGCCAATGGGTTTTCCATCAGAATCAACCAGATCCGTCATGTTCTTACCCTCACCACTTGGATCTGGCGGGTAAACCACCCGAATCCCATCTAACCCCCATACAAAAACATAACTGTCATTGTGAACCCATGATGAACTGCGAAGTTCTGGAAATGCGTTTTCGCCCTTTTCTTCAATGAGTTGAACTGCCTGATCCACCAGGGTGACCAGTTCAGTTTTTTGCTTATTTTCAAATTGTCCCTGGAAAAATAGGCCTGCCACAACCACTAAAACCATGGAAATAACAACGACTAATTTAGTTTTATTCATTTAAAACCCCCACACATAATTACTCCTTAAATCCCTGGACACATTGGCCCCCTTTCCATCTGATTATCCATAAGTTATTTCTCTAATTTTTTCTTTATATAAATATGAATTGAGTTTGAAATTTTATAATTCTATTTTGTGAGTTTTATATCTAAATGTATAAAACTATAGGTTAGTCTAATTCACTTACTTTGAGTTTCAATACCCTAAATTAAATCAGCTAAAACAACAATACTATAATACATAACCTGTTTTTGATAACATATCACACATTAGGCCGGAGTGTTGGTCAATGAGTTCCATCCTTGATCTGGAAAAAATGGAGAAATATCTCCTAGAAACTGATGAATCATCCTATGATCTTCTTAAACAGATTTATCACACCCATTATGGGATTGGAACCCAGATAATCCCTGATTCATTCATATCCAAAACTCAGAAGTATTTTGGGGGTCGGGATTCTGAGGGTAACCTTGTTGAATCAGAGGAGGATGTTCTCGGCCGGATCAAACAACAGAAAATAATTAAAATCCGCAATAAGTGGACTGGTGAAGAGGCTCTTTTTAATTCTTTACGGGCAGATAGGCCAGGAATAAGAAAAAACTACCAGGATAAGGAAATAAATTATTTGAAAAAACTTATATCCGGCTCAATAAAAGGTTGTGACTTCTGTAATCCTATTCAGCACACTCCCAAGGATTCCTTTGGAAGGATACTTGGAGAACATTCCATAACTGCAGCCAATATAGCAAAATATGATGTTTGGAGCAGTTTAGTTATATTTAATAATCATAACCCCCTTGAATTTAATCTGGAGGAATTCAGGGATTATCTAAAAACAAGTTTTTCCTGGTTTAAACAGGTACACCAGGACCATCAATTCTATAAATATCCATTCTTTGTTTGGAATTGTCTGCCCAGGGCCGGGGCCTCCCAAGTCCATGGCCACTGCCAGATACTGATGGGTGATGAACCTTACTCCCGGGTGAAAAATCTGGTAAATGCAGCCATGAATTACAGTAGAGAAACTGGTTCTCTCTACTTCCAGGACATGTATAAAGTGCACCAAATATTGGGACTTTCTGGAAAGCAGGGAAAAGTCCGATTTTTCTGTAATTTAACCCCTGTGAAAGAGAAAGAAGTTATGATTATATCACACCAGAACCCATTCTTAAATAAAACTGTAAATGAAACTATTTTTAAGATTGTCCGATGTTTCATAGATGACCTGGAAGTTTATAGTTTCAACCTGTCAATATCCTGCCCAGCAATGGATAATAAGGAGGAATTTCCCTACATTATCCGGATGGTGGACCGAGGCAGTTTACTGAAGAACACTGCCGACATTGGTGGAATGGAACTCTACGGAAGTGTAGTGGTAGCGGATGATCCCTACAAGGTGATTGAATCTTTGAATGAATCTTTAAACAATGATTTGATTTAAAATAATGGATTGAATAGAAGAAAATCAAATCTAAAAAAAAGATTGGATTTAAAATGAGTTTAAAAAAGGATTTGATTTAAAAGAAGGATGAATTTAAAATAAATGAGTTTTAATAGGGATTGAATTTTAAAAGGGGTATAAATACAATTCCCAGGGAATAATTGTTAGTGAAAGGGAGTGGTTCGGTGACCAAGTATCTTTTTGATAATTTAAAACATCTCGAGACATTCAAATATGACAGTTCCACTGCTATTGTGACTGATATTGATGGAACTATCAGTGAAATAGCCCCCACCCCTACTGAAGCACTGGTAACAGACCCCATGAGAGAGGAACTGGTTAAACTCCATAGAAAATTCTCGTTAGTGGCAGTGGTTAGTGGCAGGTCCGTTCTAAATGCCCGTGAAATGGTGGATGTGGACGGACTCCTCTATGTAGGTAACCACGGGATGGAATTTTTGGAAAATGGTAAGATCTCCCTCTATCCCGAAGTGGAGAAATATCTCCCCCAAATGAAACAGGCCGGCCAAAAACTCCAAAAAGGTGACTTATCACATATTGATGGTTTACTATTTGAAGATAAGGGAATCTGCTTTTCCGTACATTACCGTTTAGCCTCACAATCTGAAAATGTTCGTGGGAAAATATTACACAACATTAAAAACGATCCTGACTGTGAAAAACTCAAAATATCAGAAGGACGCCAGTTAGTTGAACTTAAACCACCGTTAAGCTGTGATAAAGGCACTATTTTAGAAAATATTATCCAAGAATACAATCTAAAAAAGATTATTTATTTAGGAGACGATATAACTGATTTGGATGCGTTCAAAAGATTAAAGGTTCTTGAAAATCAGGGAGAACTTAGGGGGGCAGGTGTTTTGGTATGCTCAAGTGAGATACCACATGATGTTAAAAAAGGTTCATCCTACTATGTCAATGGCGTGGATGAGGTTCTTAAATTTTTTCAATGGCTTTCAAACTAATTAAGCTGTTATAATAGTCTAAAAAACTGATTAAGGGCTAAATTAAGGGTTAAATAGATAATTGTATTTATGATGAAAAATACAATAATAGTTATGATAAAGGCAGTGTTAATGGCCGGAGGTAAGGGGAGCAGAATCCGTCCCCTGACTTTATCCCGGCCGAAACCAATGATCCCCGTGGCCAACAGGCCCATGATTGAATACATTGTGGACAGAATAAAGAAATCTGGTTGTAATGACTTAGTGGTTACCTTAAGCTACCTTAAAAATCAGATCAAATCATTGCTCAGTGAGAAATATCCCGAAATGAATATTAATTATTCTGTTGAAAATAGTCCTTTGGGAACTGCAGGAGGAGTTAAAAAAGCAGCCCAGCATATAAAGGATACATTTTTTGTTTTAAGTGGGGATGTGCTGGTTGATGTAGATTTAAATAAATTACTGGAATTCCACCAGAGGAAAAAGGCACTAGCCACGGTGGTGTTAACTCCGGTTGATGATCCCAGCCATTTTGGCATAGCTGTGCTGGATGAAGAAAATCAGATCATTAAATTCAAGGAAAAACCAGCAGCTTCAGAAGTTTTCAGTAAAATCGCCAACACCGGCACATATATCATGGAACCAGAAATTCTGGATTATATAGATACTGCTGATAAAGGAGAAATTGACTTTTCCAAAGACGTTTTCCCCCCATTAATAGAGAAAAAAGCAGGAATATATGGGTTCATATTTGAAGGTTACTGGAATGATGTGGGAAGACCTAAAACCTATCTGCAGGCAAACTATGATGTTCTCCACCACAAAATAACACCCCCACCCAGTGGTAAGCCTCTGAAAGAAGGTGTTGGTAGATTAGGGCAGATACTGGTGGGAGAACATGTGAAGATACATGAGAATGCGCGTTTAATTGGACCCCTGATAATAGGGGATGGTTGTATCATAGGAAAAGGAGCCATCGTAGGGAGGGAAACTGTTCTGGGAGAAAATGTGCGCCTGGAAGAAAATTCCACAGTTAAAGGCTCTGTAATTTTTTCAGATAGCATAATTCAAAACAGTTCATATCTCAAGGATTGCATTGTGGATTCCAACTGCCGTATTGAAAGAGGGAGTTTTATTGAAAATGGAGCAGTATTGGGCGGTTATGTCCGCTTAGGACCTCACAGTAGAGTTGGTTCAGAAAGATACATATCCAATAGTAACGTGATCTTACCCCAATCCATGGTGGACTCAGACTACCCCATTGTAACTTAACCTGTGTCTATTAACCCAATTTAAATTATAATTGATTATAATCGTGAAATGGTACTCGAGGAACTTAAAATGTCAAGGTTCGTGCAGAATATTAGGGGAGTTGTTAATTTTGAGATAACCAACAAATTCGCCTCTCACCTGGGGACTATTGTAGGGAATTATGTTGGTCCGGAAAAAAGAGTGGTGGTAGGCCGGGATTTGAATGTGCCCTCCCAGATGATCAAAAGATCCATTACCACCGGACTCATGGCTGCAGGTGTCGATGTAATTGACTTCGGAGTTGCCCCCATTCCAGTGATACACTACAGTCGAGAGTTCTACAATGCCAATGTCATGATCACCATTAGTAAATCTCATTTAAGGCCTGAAGATGTGGATATAAAGATATTCAGTGATCATGAAATTCCCCTGGAACAGAGGCATGCTGATAAAGTTTCCTGGAATCAGATAGGTACCCTAAGATATGTTCATGAATACCGGGAAAAATATATTAAAGGAGTTTTGGATGAAATTGACGTATCTGCCATTAATAAGAAATCTTTTTTAATTGTTTTAGACTGTGAAGGTGGTGATATGCCCTTTGCCCCCCAGCTACTTCATAAAATAAATTGTGAAACAGTTTTGATTGGCTGTAATGAAAACACCCTGGAAGGTGATTTCCCTGAACCCAGCCCTAAAAGAATATCACTAGTTTCAGAGCTTACAACCGCCATTGGCGCTGATATGGGTGTTTTACTTGATAACGATCATGACCGGGCTGTTTTCATTGATCAAAATGGGAACATGATCCGGGACCAGACTGTGCTGGGTATCTTCGCCAAATATATTCTGGAAAATAACCCCAATGGCACTGTAGTTTCTTCAGTGGTTGCATCCCAGTCTGTGGATGAAATGGTAATAAAAAATGGGGGAAAAATCATCAAAACCTCGGTTAATACTGTTTTAAACGAGATTGAAGATTCTGAGGCAATATTCGGGGGTGACGAACCAGGGATGTATGTTTTCCCAGAATTTCAGAATTGTTTTGATGCCATCTTTTCGGTTATGAAAATGCTGGAAATACTGGCCAAAAAGGATACCACACTATCCAAACTGGCCCGGGAAATAAAAGAATACAATAGGACGGTTTTCACTATTGAATGTGAACATGACAAGAAGTATGAAGTTATGGACGCATTCAAAACTAAATTCGAATCAGATAAGGAGATTAACGTGGTGGATGGGGTCCGAGTGGATTTGGAAGATTCATTCATATTGATCAGACCCTCCAGATTCGAACCTTTGATAAGAGTTTACATAGAATCAAAATCAGCAGAAAAATTGCAAAAATTAACTGAATCCGTTCAAACCATGATTGAAAAGGTGTAATATATTAAAAGACTTAATATGATGATTGAATGGCCTAATTTGATTGAAAGGGTGTAATGATTTCTAATGAATTACCATATTAAATATTCCATTATACTGGTCATGAAACGTCTTTTGGATGGTGTTTAGATGAATCTTCCCAATCAAAAAAAGATTTTAGAGTTTTTAAAGGATAAAAATTTTATTGTAGCCTCTAACAGAGGCCCGGTAGAGTTTTACAAAAAAAATAGTGAAATAGAGATGAAAAGAGGGGCCGGAGGTCTTGTTTCCACATTGCTCCCCCTCATGGAAACCTTAAACGGTGTCTGGATTGCCAGTGCCATGACTCTGGGAGATGTGGAAGTGGCCAAACAGTTCCCTGATAATCGAGTTCCCATTCCTGAAGGTAATCCCCAGTTCTGGGTCCCATTTGTGGTGGTGGACAGGCACCGTTATGAAGATTATTACAGCATAATAAGTAATCCACTTCTCTGGTTTGTACAACACTACATGTGGAACAATCCCTACACCCCAGATATTGATGATGAGATGCACAATGCATGGGAACAGGGTTACGTGTACCTCAATAGGAAGTTTGCAGATAAAATTCTTTCAGAAAGCAAGAGGAATGAAAAAGAACCACTGATAATGTTACAGGATTATCATTTATATTTGTGCCCTACCTATATCCGTGAAAAACTTAAAAAAACCTTTTTAAGCCAGTTTATTCACATACCCTGGCCTCAAACTGAATATTTCAGCATTATACCAGAGTACATGCGGAAATCAATTGTGGAGGGGCTTTTATCCAACAACCTTCTGGGATTCCATATACCCCGCTATGTTACCAATTTCCTTCAGGCCTGTGAAAAATACGCAGATGAGGTGAATTATGATCAGGGACTGGTCTGGCACAAAGGAGGTTTAACCCATGTGAAGAGTTACCCTATTTCTGTGGATTATGAGGGTATAAAAGAACTGGCAGCTTCACCAGAGGTTAAGGAACGGGAAAACCTCATCAGAAAAATTAAAGGTGAAAACTTTCTTATCTACCGTACGGACCGGGCAGATCTTAGTAAAAATATTATCCGTGGTTTCAAGGCCTATGATCTATTTTTAGAAAAGTATCCAGAATACCATGGGAAGGTTAAGTTTCTAACCACCGGGAAACCCACCAGACAGCAAATTGATGAATACAATGAATATTACCTCCGTACTAAGGAAATAGTTGATGAGGTAAACGCTAAATATGGTCGTGATGGTTGGAAACCAATTGAATGGATATTCAAAGCAGATTACAACCTGGTTGTGGCTGCCTTTAAGAATTATGATTGTTTGATTGTGAACCCCATTGCCGATGGTATGAATATCGTGCCGAAGGAGGCTTCAGCTGTTAATGAGAATCAGGGCGTGCTCATATTATCCGAGAAAGCTGGTTGCTATGAAGAACTTGAAAATCATGTGATAAGTGTGAACCCATTTGATATTAGCCAGACTTGTCAGGCATTTGTTCAGGCCCTTCAAATGAGTAGAACTGAACGAAAAGAGCGTTTGGATAATTTGAAAGAGATTGTTGCTAAAAGAACCATATATCACTGGATCAGTGAACAATTTGAAGATATTGAACAGATAAAGAATTCAATGGAAGGAGAATGAATAGTAGGAGTTTAATGGTAAAGATGGTGAAGGGAACAACAAAACAGGGTTTTGATTGGGGGATTATATTTTTTCAAAGACGATCTTCAAGTTGTTGGTTAGTTCTGCCTCAAGCCCACTCTTTATTATTAGGGATATTTCTGATTCACTGGTCAAAATGAAATTCAGCTCCACTGAAGATTCATAGACTTCAAGGGGAGGATCATCATTAACCGCTGCCATTACCCCACGGGTTAAACTCAAGATTGACTCTTTAAGCCTTTCTCCCAGTTGAGGGAACCTGACATCTTTTACCACCTTCGTAGGTTTTGGTGGTTTCAAAGATAAAATTGTGGTTTGTATTGATTTTTCGGAGATTCTGGAACCTAATTTCAACTCACCTAATATGGGAATGTTTAACTTTATTTGTGTCCCGGTTTCTCCGGAAGCAATGGACTTTAAAGTGAGATCTATCCTCTTAATCTTAATTCCAGAGGTTTTCATTACCTGCTGTGTTTCCATTAAGGCTGCTTTTACACTAACCATAATGTTATCAACAGACATTCCGGGTAATTCCAAAATTCTGGCCTTCTCTTCAGCATATGATCGCACCATTCCATTCACCTCAATAATTATCTTGTTAAATTATAAAGTTCAAGACATATAAAATGTTATTTATACGCTATTTAATAATACTAAAAATAGTGTGAATTTCCGGTGTATTTTATTGCCCCATAATAGTAATGAGAATCATATATTAGAAGATAACACCGTAAAATAGAATTAAATAAGTAATTTACCCCTTTTTTTGTTAATGAATGGGAAAAAATAATAAACTGAAAAATCATTTCATAAATCAATGAAAATAATGGGAATAGATTTAGCAGGGAAGGATGATAATCCCACAGGAATCTGCGTCCTTAACTGGGATAATGACCGAGATAATAATGGAAGAGGTGTGACCCCTCCCGAACGTGAGATCTATCTCACTACCCTGTACCAATGAAGAAATTTTGAAGAAAATCTGTGAAGTGAACCCTACTCTTATTGTGATTGATGCACGATTATCTTTACCTAAAGAACGTTGCTGTCTGGAAAAAAATTGTGAATGTGCAGTTGGAGGTCATTTCCGCCAATCTGAACGTGAAATACGTCGTTATGGTCCGGTTCTACCTTTAACCTTCACTCGAATGAAAATGCTGACTATGAGGGGTGTTGGTTTGGCCTGTGATCTATCTGGAAAATACTTGTTAAAGGAAACCCATCCCCGCACTGTTGGAAAGATGCTTGGGTTTCACCATCTGAAAAAAAATCTTGAAGACTTTTTAATTATTCCTCCAGAAACAAATGAACATGAACTTGATGCCATCTTAGCAGCTTTGTGCGGGTTTTTTTATATGAATGATTGTTATTTGGAACTGGGAAATGCAGAAGAGGGAACTATAATTCTCCCCAGGGATCAGAATTGTTTGAGAATGGTTAAATAAAAATTGTAACATAAATTACCGGTAAAAAAAGAGCTAATTGTAATGGTAAATTTTGCCTGCTGACTAACTCGGCATGGTCATCGGTAGCTAACCATCATTCCTCCATGAGCAACCCTCGTAGCAGGCAGTCTGTCCAGTGCTGGGTTTCTCCTATTCATTGCAGGCGTCGCCTAAGCTTGTAGGAGGACCGTAGGCACAAGTCTATAAAGATATGACCTTGAACATACTTAATATGTAATTCCTTATTTATATTCATTTGTTTTAGTAATTAATATATTAAATTAAATCAGTAAATCAGGATAAATCTCTGAAAATATCTATTTTAGAAATTTAAGAAAAAATATAATTAATCAAAGGATTTAAGGTAAGATTTATAGTTTTTCAAATGAAATTATGGGAGACAAATTTTTGATTATATCCTTTAAAACAGGGTCTAAATCAATAAATTCTGTAAATTAAGAGGGGGTGCCCCTCCACAGGGGAGTGGAGGGGACAATGGGGTTAAACATAAAACAAACCCACATCCCTACAAAAGAGGGGGGGTTTATCCCCTCCCCCACAAAAAAGGGAAGGGCATAAAGGGGGTTAAATTGAAAATTACTGAATTCATACCCTCCAATAATCAATTATAAGAGGGGGGGTTCCCCTCCACACAAAAGGTGAAGGGGAGGGGGTGATCCCTCCCACAAAGGGAGGGGTCAAAGTAAAAGGGGGGATCCCCACACGTATAATGCGGGGATGAAATGGGGTTAAAAAAACATAGAGTACCCTCCCTAAGGGGTTACAAATATATGAAAAGGGAGAAATACTAGGTCATCAAATGACCCAACACTATGCTAATGTAAATATAAATGGCCGGCAGCGTCATGAGCTTCCCATAGACTCTCATCCACAGTACAACAACAAAACGCAGGAGGACTTCACTTCTGGGATCGAAACGAGACCAGGTATGACCCCTCCGCTATGGCCGCCGAACCAACAATAAAACATATGAAACGGATATATAATTAAAAATCTCCGTACACATTTTCACCCTAACTGAATACACCTGACTAGAACAACAACCAAGATAGAAAAAAACAAAGTCCACAATAAATGAACCAAGCCTTCCAATATAGTTGAAATTATGCAAAACGGACGTTGGAAACC
>Ga0334895_1000292_pt1 | contig 76937 bp, 60 predicted proteins | sample GraSluR3_MG_7_FD_207229 | JGI IMG/M metagenome (GOLD analysis project Ga0334895, IMG submission 207229) | Sludge microbial communities from methane-producing bioreactor in Wageningen University, Netherlands - Granular Sludge_31_05-R3 | ecosystem: Engineered > Bioreactor > Anaerobic >... | reverse complement strand
ACCTGGAGAGTAAAGGCGTCCATTGTACCTGTGGCACCAGGTCCAAATATCTATCGCGGAACTGAAGATGCAGTTTTTGTAAGTGAAAGAGGTCTCCATCTCACTATCGGAAGAGACCAGGATCACTGGTATGCTACCGAAATATTCACAAGAAAACGAGTTGGTTATGGTACTTATACTTTCACGGTTGAAACCGATGCGCTCAACTACGATCCTTCCGTGGTAGCCGGGTTTTTCACCTGGGACAGCGAACCGGTAGAGTTCAATCGGGAGATCGATATCGAGTTTGCTTCATGGGGGAGTCACGACGGAATCAGGTTCCAGTACGTTGTGCAACCGTACAGTATACCGGAAAGAATCACCGTTTTTGATCCAAAGCTTCAGGGAAGTGTATCCACCCATCGCATTATATGGCTCGCCGACTCCGTTGAATTTTTAAGTTATCATGGGGTAGTCGATCCCGATGATCCCGAAGCTGACACCATGCTGATGAATCAATGGAAATTTATCGGGGATGTCCCATCAGAAGGAAGAACCCGATTCAGAATCAACCTATGGTTGTTCCAAGGGAAAGAACCGGCAAAACAGACTGAAATGATCTTGCGATCTTTCAAGTTCGACCCTTTGCGTTAGAGACGAAACCCTTCCGGACTTGTGCTCCCCAACCCCGGTTGCTTCTCATGGCATTGAAGTAGGAACCTACACGCCATAGACTGATGTACTGACGGATGCCAAAATTTTCCGCTATAGCCATCCCAAGGAGTCTGAAGATATCACCGGTTCCATAAAGCTCATGATCTATTTCGTTCACCCAAATGGAAAAAACACTTACAAAGATTCCGAGAAGGACCGTCGAGCTAAAGAGTAATAATGCGATCGGCAGATTGAGTAAACCGAGCATTGCAGATAGTGCGACAAAGAAAAGGCCTTGAGCCTCAATGATTGGTCCCATGAACTCAAAAATAAAATAATATGGCATACCGATCAGACCAAGCAGTCCATAACGGGGATTAGCAATCATTGAACTGTGAAACAGCATAATATCTATCAGACCGCGATGCCACCTGTCCCGTTGTCGATGGAGGATCTTCCAAGATTCGGGAACCTCCGTCCAGCAATTTGCGTTATAGGCGTAATTGACGCGGTAGGGAATACGCAGATCTCTCATATGCCGCGTCAACCTGACTACCAGCTCCATGTCTTCACCCACCGTATCTTTTTGAAATTTCTCACTCTTGGTTAGGTATCCTCCAGTTTGTATAGTTCTTTTCCTGTTGAAGATTCCGAACGCACCACTGATGATCAGCAGAAGATTCATATGAGCCCATCCGACCCGTCCTGACATGAATGCTCGAATATATTCCAGCGATTGAAGCCGAGGAAGGAATTTTTTTGGAATAGAAATCGTGTCTAACGATCCCATCTCAACTTCACAACCATTCACCGGACAGATATTTCCTCCAGCGGCAATTACCTCACGCTCTGAATCAATCATGGTCGACACAGCTCTGAGTAACGCGTCCGATTCTAGGAGGGAGTCAGCGTCGATGCCGCAGAAATAACTTTTTGAGGCTACATTCAATCCCAGATTGAGTGAATCAGCTTTTCCCCCATTCACTTTATCGACAACGATCAGATTCGGTATGTGTTTCGTGGTATACACACCACGCATCGGACGGGTCTTCAGTGTGGAGTATACGATACTATCTCGTTTTTCCAGGTGGTAATAATCAATCAAATGCTTCAGTGTGTCATCTTTTGATCCATCATTAACGACTATCAATTCAAAATTGGGATAACGCTGATTCAATAGGGAGTTGACGCTCTCTATGATGGTAGCAGCCTCATTGTACGCTGGGGCGATGATAGAAATCGATGGAAGGAGATGCGGAGTGAACAACATGTGATCATCCTTGCTCTGCCACAATAGTGATTGTATGTGAGCTCCTCTAATCGAAATTCCTAGGATAATCAGATACACGACATTGATGAACACTGAGTAGAACGCGAACAAATAATTAAAACGGACCACAAACAGTCTTCCGATTTCAGGCCATGGCAAGTGAACAATCTCGGTGATTTCCCAGACAATCGTGATTATAGGTGGAATAAGAAGTATCAGAAGTAGGATGATAATCAGTCGTACCCGTTGAGGCTTTTCCGCATGAGGAGGAGGCAAGTCAGTCGTCCGGTCTCCATCGGTCACAAGCAGGATTTTTTGCAATCGTGTATCAAGATACTGCCTCATCTGTGATCTGAGTTGGGAATCTGTCTTGGCAAGAGGAGTAAACGTCATGATGATTGTGTTTTCGAGAGCAGAATTTTTGTTGCGATTGAGAAAAAAGAGTATTCCACTGGTTTGCTTAACATCGACAAGCCGTTTGATAAGATCAACAATTTCATCATGTAACGGCCCATTGATCTGCAGAAGAAAATAATCGATACGTTGGTTCAGTACGCGGGCGAGCAGCAGTTGTTCTTGTTTCACTTTGGTACGACGAAAATAGTCGAGTATATCAATCATGAGGGATGGTTTATGCATGGTCATCCTGATAAGAACTCTGACAATTTCTTCATGCAGTGCTTCATGCGAGGTATATGAGAGGATCGTGGCGATATTTGTGCGTGTTTGGCTCTTTCCATAGGCACGGAGAACAGCCCCCATCACATCACGATCCCGGCTTGTCGTAAAACGTCGATGCAACAGTTGTTCAGGAAAGTGTTTGAGAAGAGCTGTCAACGCAAGCTTTTGTACAGATTTATTCTGGGAAAGTGCTTTTTCACGGATATAGTGAAGAAATTCTTTATGTGGATAGTCAGATACATAACTGCAGATAATTCGATGCATATACGTATGGGGATTCTTTAATTGCTTCAGCAGGTAGGGCGCCAGCATGCTACCATACGTATTTAGAACAGCCTGTAACCGAATTGCCATGTGAGGTTTTGATCGTCTGATCTGTCTTACCAATAAAGGAATTGCTGGCCTTACGTGTTGGATAGACAAGGCTTGGCCAAGATACAAGGCCACTGTTGAATTGTGTTCATTCTTGAGTGCCTCCAGCAATGAAGCTTGGATATCATCTCGTTTGAGGTATCTCAGGCCAGCAGCAGATTCGATTCTTCGAAACCGTGAACGGGAGTGAAGTCCTCTCATCAAATGCTCCGGGATGGAGCTGGACAAAATCCGATCCTGTAGTGGCTGTAACAGGTCTTTTGGAAGCGTGATAGTATTCTGGAGATGCTTATAAGAAGCAAATAGCGATTCAGGAGGTACATCTACTCCAATTGGACTGTTGGATAGCAGATGTTTTTCAATCAACGTATCAATTTCCTTCTGGCGCACATCGCGCATTCTTCTCAGGTATTTGGTTGCTATTGTAAGGCTTATCATCACGAGATCAAATATAAATATCGATAGGGTCAGTATAATCGCAAACTGCACTTGCATTTCAGTTCTCCTCTATCTGTATGCGTTTGGCAATCATCTTTACCACTCCGATCAGCTCAACAAGGAGTACAGGGCGAAGGAAGAAATGACTGATATTCATTTCAAGTGCTCTATTTACTGTATTTTCATTCTTCACTGCGCTCATGAGGAGAAATGGGATATTCCTTGTCTCAGGATTATTCAGCAACTCCTTACGAAGCGTGATAGCGTTGATCTTTTCCACCATAAGCTCACTTATGATGATGTCCGGGAGCTCCGTCTGAATCTGAAGTTTAGCTAACAGACCGTTATCCGCAATGAAGACCTGAAACCCTTCACGTATCAATTCTTTCTTGATCAGTTCACGTCCCAGACCTGGCGGATCAATCAGCAGCACGGTATGGAGAGATTTTTCACCCAGGGGGACTATTGAGGAGGAAACTAGGATTCTTCCACCTCGTTTCTGAGCAAGTCGTAGTCTGAATTGAGTTGTCTGAACCATCACGGCTTTCAGTTGTTCTTCATCATTTTGCAGGGAATCAGGAAACTCATGGGAACAGAAAATACCTCCGGAAATGGTTATCGGGACTATGAATGCCTCAGAATCGGAAACTGTATGTATCAATTTCTCAACTTCCTCAATCACGTCTGATCCTGCAAGATTCACCGTATAGAGACCAAAAACACTTCCAGCTAAACGAAATACTTTGCAGTCAAACGAAAGATGCCGTTCGATTATGAAGGTGAGATTCCTTAAGGTTGCATCCCCCTCAGAACTTCCGAAATCGATATTGATCTGAGCAAGATTGTCTACACTCAACATAACACAGCAGATACTTTGTTTTTCTGAAATCATCTGATGTATGATCTCAGTAATGAAGAGATTATGGACATTCTGATTGTAAAGGCCGGTAACTGCATCTCGAGAGAGGCTTTCCTGCAGTTCGTTCAACCGTAACTCCAAGCTTGATCGCTCCTTTTCCAAGTTATCAATTTGTATCGACTGCGAAGATATAATACTGCTTGCCTCAAACGCCTGAGTTCTGAATACTTTCGGAAGAGGAATTGCATATGATTTACTGAGCATTTCAGCTGTCGGGGCAATGATCGTTATCCATTCGAGACCCTTTTTCTCTAATACCAAGTTGAAAAAGGTCTCCCAAATATCCTCATCTTGTGTCTTACATGAGGTCACTTCCCGTGTTGCATCATCGAACTGAAATGCAGAATCGTTGAACAATTGCTGGACATCGGTCAACGTGTAAGTTGCCAGATATCGTTTTACAATCTGGTTGCAAAGGGCAAGATACCCTCCCGCTTCCATGAGGTCTTTTTTTACGAGATCGAGGAATAGTCCACAAGAGAGATCCCTGAGAATCTCAATATGACGACGAGGATTCTTAGTGATAATTGAGCCATGTTGTGGACAAATCATTGAAATATCATATTGAAGCAATGTATCCATAGTTGATTTAAGGATGGCATGAGAAGGCATGTAGGTCTCATGAAATGTCTTCATGGCTTCCTCATAATCAGGACCGGCATAGAGATTCCACTGTTTGGTGACTGCACCGAAAACATCACCGGAGAGAAGGACCTTCTGTTGAGGAAGATAGGTCATGATTGCTCCGGGGAAATGGAGATAAGGAGTAAAAATAAACTCGATGGAGGACCCGTCGACCAACGGAAATCGATAATTTTGCAAATTCACGTGGTAGAATGATCTGTGTACGCCATAATAGGAAATAATCAAGGATGCCCGAGTGTGACAGCAATACACCCCTTTGAACCCATGCTTTTCAAATAGCGGGAGAGAGGAACAGAGATCGGGATCTTGATGGCTACAGACAATCGCATCAAGTTTTTGTATGGGAACAAGTTGTTGTACTTTGTGAGAAACAATTTCAAAATCAAGCACTGATCCGGCATCGAACAGGATTGCACTCTTTCCCTGTAATAGAAGAAAGGGGTTGCATTGGAGATTCCTCTTTGTATCATTCACCCCAACCCACCAGAGCCCATCAGTTATCGGAATTGGATTGGTACTTTCTGTCATCTTTTCTCCTTGAAATATCTTTGTAATATGGAATAACTTTCCTTGATTCGTTCACGGTATCGTGGGTAGTTCCATGGTTGCCACGGTAGAAATCCAACTGATTCATCAGCCGCAGTACCAAAGTTCCCGACAACCTGCCGACTCTCTTTTTCTACCACGACTGCTGATACTCTGATCCCTTCTGAGAGCTTCGTGTGCAACACATCACGAGGGGGATCGGTATTAAAAGTCCTGTCATCATCCAGAACTCGACCTGATGATGGATCTGAAACATTGATCCTTCCCCAAGGTATCCTGAGAGTGATTGCAGATCCCGTATGCAACCAATGATTGGTTGCTCCCTCCTGATGCCCATAACGCAGTGAAGACGATTCTTCATACCGTGCAGGGATTGGAGTAAGATCCGGTAAAGCTCTGGCCCGATTGATGAGTTTATGCATGGAAACGAACAGGCCTCTTGATTCAAGTCCTTCATAGGAGGAAAAGCGATATTGAGTACTGTTAGCGGGGGGAATAGCGAGCAGTCTTGCCGTCGTTGTTCCATCAAGAACCACCATAAATTCCATACCAGAGAGAGATTGGAGGGCAATATCAGGCCCATAGCTTAACTCACCTCTGTCTCGAGCGTAGGTATCGATACCGATCATAACTGCATGCTTATCAAAATCGATAGAATCAGCAAAATCCATATCAATGTGGAGGTATGATGCATCCAGAGAGAGTCCAACCGCACTGATCATGTTATTATTGAGTGTAATCAATGTACTTCGTCGTTCTGGTTTAACTGCTTCTAAAGCAAGGATGCCGTAGTTCTGTTCAGGGTCGATGGTATTGTGCCAGAGAATCTGTCGGTCATAGGGAATCATATACGGTTCTGTTGTCCAAGTCTTCTTTGCCCATTCATCCATCCATTCGAAGATGATGCCTCCGGCATATCCTTCCCTCCGCATTGCTTCAAACATTCTGATGATCCCATATCCCTGTTCCTGTTCGGTCATGGAGCCATGATGATATCCATCAGGATTTTCATGAGCATTGCCCATACCAGTTGCCAACCCGAATTCAGCTACAACTGCAGGATAAGCCTTATGGTCTTCCATGAATTCTCTCAGGTAACCCCCATACCGAAACCGTCCCCGGTCATCCTGATACTCATCGTACAAAGGATCATTGTTCATAAAATCGGGGTAGTTCGGATAAATATGGTAGGCTCCGAAGATGCCGGTTTTCAATTTTTCACCTGGCAATATATTGTTGATGTTCACCGTGGTGTAATCATTCATTTCGAATACTTTTTTCCCCTCTTCATTGCGTTCAGATGGATGATCGATGGGATCAAGTGTCGGCCAGTTTACTATCGCGACTGGATGTTGCCATCCATAACGATTTTCTTCATAGGCAAGCGTGTAATCCATACTGGAGGCAAGCCATACCTCCGTAGGAGAGGCTTCAGGACGGGTAGTGATATAAGCTCCGCTGAAACGGACATTTGGGTTTTTTCGATCCGTCTCAAAAACTTCATGTGGTTCCAGTTCTCTTCCAACGAGATATCCCAAGACATAAGCGGATACGTCACTCGTATAATTCCCCCAGGCTCTCCCTCGACGTTCCGGAATAACTGCATTACCATGAACAGCATCAATGACATGACGAATTTCCTGTTCAAATGCAACTTGATAGCTCTCTTTTAAGTAATTCTCTTCTTCAGGATATTCCTCCGGCCAGATTTCCTGCATAAGATATAACTGGGTCGCTGGATTGAGCTGATTGTACAGCAGTAGAGCATCGTAGAACATGGGGTCGAGCAACGTATAGATTCGAATGGTATTCACGCCCAACTCCCCAATCTGTTCGAGCCACCGATAGTACAAGGACTTGTCTTGCGGGAAATCAGTGAACCACTTGCCCGGCATTGCTATACCGATATTTATTCCATGGATAAATAGATCTTCCCATTGATTATTACGCCAGGTCTGCAACCTCTTCCCTTCTGTTCGTGAAACCATCATAGTACCGTCAACTTGCGTAGAGGTACGAGTACTCTTTCTGATCGGGGTCTCTTTTCGTTCCCTTGTTTCTTTGGCAATCGACTGCATCAACGGAAGATACAGATGCCAAAAAAAGCTCTTTTCATTTTCGATGGAATTGGGTATCGCTGTACGCATCACCGATGAAAGCCCGGCGAGGTAGGGGAAGTTTATTGGGCGTGAGCTGAAGGCCCAGTTGCCGGCAAGATAATAGGTGCTGTGGTAGGCTGTTTCCCCTCGAATAATTGCAGGAAATGTAGGACTCAGTCCGACCTCTTTAAGCATCTGTTCGCCTTTTTCATGTACGTCCAAGGTGTATGTGGCTAGTACTTCAGCCCCTGAAAGCGGTTCTACAATATCGAACTGTATGGGTACTTGATATATACCGGAAAGACCGAGAGCAGTCTCTCCTTCTGGAGTAAAAGCGAACTGATTTGCCAGAGGACCAATTTCCTTGCCCATGGTTAAAACTAAAAAATCATCATCCGTATTGAAGAGGACAAATCCGCTTCCTGTATAGTTCCAGATTGCTCCCGATTTTTTTTCATACTCATCAGGTATCCAGGAGGGCACATCACCCGATCTTGAAAGATCAATAACATAGGTTCCTGTCCAGCCAGTCCACCGGGAACGGAACATCTCATAGAGCTGGGTCTGAATATAGGGTGGCGTAGGAGTGGCGAATGTATTGTATTCAGCGATGATGGTATTCGGCATGTCCCGGTTCAAAAAAGCTCTCAGGGTATCAACATCTTCCTGCTTCATCCCTCCATATAGCAGATTGCTGCCAACCTGGTCGGATTGCCCACGAATGAACCCCTCTCCTTCACGATAGACCCCGTATGTATCGGAGATATAGACGATATCCAGATCATCAGGAAGTGGTCCCAGTGGTACTATATCGCTGTCCCCGGAAGGTAGGAGATGCCGCCCCCTGTAGGAAATCGGCATCTGGTGTCGTACTCCCGATTCGTTAAACATCTTCGAGTGATGTAAAAACCATGCAAGACCTGCATGATGTTGAACCGGCAATGCAGGGACTGTCTTGGTGTAAACCAATAGGGAAACAGGAACAGTGGGTGTAATCACCCAGATCACAAATGGTGATATCAATAGCAGGAACACTAGTACTGCTATAATAATGAGAGGATTCTTTTGATATTCACCGGGAGTGGTTAATTTATCCCCTTTTTTCTTTCGCATATACAAACAGTATAAATTAGTCTTATCTCCTTTCATACCGAAAAAAACAATTTGTGGGATAAGTCCTGTAATAATGAAAGATTACCAGAAAATGACCAATCCAGAAGAACCTTTTTACACTACTCTGAATTACTTCTGGAGCAACTCACTGTATCAAAAGATAAATATTTGCTAATTAGTAAAATATTAGTGATTATATATAGTAATAAATATGCTATAATATGCACTATCATATGGGAACATATAGAGAGTCCCATTACTTCGGAACCGACACAAACACCTGAGCCAATACTAAGCAGAATTGATGGGACACATACAGAGAAGAGTAAATAAGCTCCGAAGAGACGGAGAAAGAATGAGCTACAACAAATAAATTTCTTTATCGATGAACAGATCGACAAGTTGTGGATCAAATTGTTTTCCGGAACAGAGTTTGAGTTCCTCTATGGCCAGTTCTGTGGGCAATGCTGAACGATAAGCCCGATTACTCGTCATCGCATCATAAGCATCAGCAAGTGCCACAATTCTTACATCAAGAGGAATCTCAGAGCCTTTCAGTCCGTCGGGGTATCCTTTTCCATCCATTCGCTCATGGTGGCTTCGTATGATCGGACGATATTCCTGGAACAGATCAATATGTCCGATGATTCTCTCTCCGGAAATCGGATGCATATGGATAATTTCCATCTCTTCATCGGTGAGTTTTCCCTTCTTGTTCAGAATTTCCTCTGAAATACCGACCTTCCCGATGTCGTGAAGCAATGCACCCCCTTCAAGGATAGACAGGTGCTCTTCCGAGAAGTTCAGAGCCTTTCCTAAAGCGATAGCGATGTTGCGTACCCGATGACAATGTCCTTTTGTGTAAGAATCTTTTTGCTCGATGGTTTCAGAAAAAGCTTCCAATGTGGCACGAGTGGTATTCTTCAGAGCGGATAAGGCCTGTCTGAGATTACTCTCCAATGTTTTTTGGTAATCGCGGTTTTGTGCCAGTGAAGCCAACTGTTCCCGATGAACCACCGATTTGGAGAGTGTCCGATCGACGCAATCGAGTAGCGTCTCACGTTTTACCGGTTTCGTCAGATAATCTGAAGCTCCCGCTCTGATTGCTTTCATCCCGGTATCCAGGTCATTAAATGCGGTCAGCATTACTACCGGAAGAGCGGGGTGATGTTGCTGTATCATCTCAAGCACATCAAATCCTGAGGGACCAGGCATCTTAATATCAAGGAGTACCAGATCTACATGATTTCCCTCTGTAGCAAGGACTTCTTTCAACTCATATCCATTTTGACAGGGAGTGACATCATAGCCCTGCTTAGTCAGAAAGAGCTGCAGGACCTTTCGTATTGCCGGGTCGTCATCTGTCGTCACGATATGTCTGTTCATCATTCATTTCTCCATAGACGCCTACTGAACGACAGCACTAATGGTGTGTGTTGTTTATATTTGTCGTATCCGGCAAAAATTTTTGGAAAGATAATGATGTCTTCAAGCATGACCAGTACAAAATTACACAGAATCAGACCCAAACACAGCAAAGTAATTCCCACATCCCAAAAGAATACTGCTACCAGCAGGTTAACGATAGTATACCAGAGAAAGCCCGGATGTCGAGAAAAACTATAGGTCCCTTGTGTATACAATTGACCGGAACGCGATGAAAAAAGGGCTGTCTCGATAAAAACTGAATAGATAAGGAGGATGACGAAACATCCGATTATCACCAATAATCCCAAAGAAAAGAGAGTTTTATGGGGAGAACGATAGGAATAAAAGAGGAAGATATAAGGAACTGCAGTAAGGAAAAAGCCTAGAGAAAAAAGCTTTTTCATGAATGATTTGTCGTACAATATCGCAATATCATACATCCCTACTAATAAATATCCTGCTAATCCAAGCATAAATAGTTTGAAATTTTCCATTGCCTGCATAATAATAATACAAGTTATATACATTTGAAAAGTGTAAAAGGATAGCTCATGATCATCGACATTTCGACCATTATTCCTGCTGTGGCCTTCATACTTTATGTATCGTTTGCAGTATTCGGTTTTTCGCAGTACAAGAAGGACCGGTTCTATTGGTCATTCCAGCTTTATATGGTGCTTTTCTCCATTTGGAGTTTTGGTTCCATGATGATGCACCTCAACAGTGGAATCCTTACTCCCTTGTTCTGGAACAAAGTGATGCTGGTAGGGTTGTTATCTGCCTCGTTTGCATTGAGCAACTTTATCCTCGACATTCTGAATCTTCACACTAAACCGATAAGACGATTTATCTATGCGAGTTATCTCCTGATTATTCCCCTGACTTATCTTAATGTGACCGGCTACATCGTCCATGACGCAGGGTTTCGTCCCGATGGATCATTCTTCTATGAGTTGGGTCCCGGAGCAATCTTTGCCTATTCAATAACGTACGTCTATTTGATTTTTACTCTGATCATGCTGCTGTTTCGTACGAAATATCGTCCCCTGAAAGAGGAGCATAAGAATCTGATTCTTCCGCTGGTTGGTGTGTTGATTATGCTGATCGGAATATTCATCAATGTATATCCTCCTCTGGGTAAATATCCGGTTGATATCTTTACTGCTACGATCAATGCGGTCCTGTTGTTCTACACCATCTACAAATTCAAGCTGATAAACTATTCACTATTGGCCTTGAAAATCATTTATTCTACCTTTCTCGCGATCGCTGCGTCCATTTCATATTATGTGATCATTGTTTTCTTACGCATATTCAATCCGGCCTTTGTTCCCGGTGATGCATTCCAATTCTCTTTTGTGCTCGGAATTGCCACCGTCATCGTGATACAACCCCTGAGGAACCTGTTTTCCTATCTTGTAGACAACGTAATCATTCCAAGAAGGCACCCCTACCAGACAACCATCAAGAAACTGAGCAAACGATTGACGACTATCGTAAATCTCAGAGAACTCGGCGAAGAGGTTGTGAGTAATCTGAGTACCGGTCTGAAAACAGAATGGGTGCTTTTTGTTGCCAAGAGAAGCAATACAGCCGATGCTTTTACCTTGATTGCCAATAGTAACTGTCCTACAGAATTACGTATTGGGCAAGAGGTTGTATTTGCCTTTTCCAATCAGGTCAACGATAGGTTGCAGCGTTTGCAACGGGAAAATATTTCTTCAATTCTGAGTGTAAAACCTGATGAACCCCGATTTGAAGTGAGTGACCAGTTGCCTGAAGTCGATGTATTGATTCCCCTTGTTTTTCGGGAACAGATAGCAGGGTATATCGTCATTGGATTTGATCGTACCAAGAGCCTCATAACATCAGTCGAAATGGAAGCGCTGGAAATATTAGCTTCCCAGAGTTCTCTCTCATTGGAGAACGCGCTCTCCTTCGAAAAGTTGCGGATACAGGGTGACGAATTGACTATGAGTAAGAACAAATTAGAAGCAATCTTCAATGGTATCGCTTCTCCCGTGTGTCTGATCGATATCGATTATTCTATCCAGGAAGCCAATACCGCTGCAGTAAATCTTTTTGGAAACAATAGAAAAGAGCTTATTGGAAAAAAATGTTATCGTGAATTTTTTCATCGTGCCAAGCCATGTCGCTACTGTCAGGCAATGGAATGTCTCCATTCCGGTATTGTGCAGGAGACAGAAGTGGAAGTTTCTGACAGCATCTACTCGTTCCAGTTCCATAATGTACGGGTCCCGGAAAATTCCAAAAGTGTGTTTATTGAGATTATTCACGATATCACCGAACAAAAGAATTTCCAGGAAGAATTGGTAAGAACCGAGAAAATGGCAAGTGTCGGTACCCTTGTAGCGGGAATTGCACATGAATTGAACAATCCTCTTGCTGGGATTTATGGTACCGCTGAAGTCATGCTCACCGAAGTTGAGGAAGCACATCCGCACCATGAATATCTCACAGATATTCTCAGTTATGCAAAAACTGCCGCAGATGTAATACAGGAATTGACCACATACTCCCGCAAGAAAGAGTTGACTGAAGTGCAACAGGTCGACCTGATTAAGGTGCTGGAGTTCTCCCTGAGGCTTGCAATGCGTGGCGTTGACTCCTCCGGCATTGAAGTAAAACGGAATTATCATGCACTTCCGGTGTTGGAGGCGAATGAAGGAAGTCTGCAACAGTTATTTCTCAATTTGATTGTGAATGCCATACAGGCGATGGAAGGGGAGGGAACCTTGACCCTTACCTGCTTTGAAAAGGATGAGTTCGTCCATATTAAAATCGGAGATACCGGCTGTGGTATTTCAGAGAAAAATCTCAACCAGATATTTACTCCATTTTTTACCACAAAAGCTCCTGGAAAAGGCACCGGATTAGGCTTATCCAATTGCTATGGCATCGTAGAAAAAATGGGCGGCCGTATCAGAGTGCGCAGTGAAGTTGATGTCGGTTCTGAGTTCTCCACGATATTCCCTCTGAGCGATGAAGGACGGGATGTGATCCGGTTCGTTCTGGTAAATGATCAGGTTGGTATGAACGATGTCTTTTTTCTCCAGCGTAAAGTACTCGTAGGAGAGAAGGGGTATATGGAGGAGACCATTCATCGGGCCGAAGATGAAAAGGCTACGCATATTCTGGCATTTAAAGGGCTGCACCCAGTGGGGACCGTTTCTCTGATGACCTCTGATACCTGTTGGCCGCTTCCCATTTCACGTTACTTTAACATTGATTCGGTTCTGCATTCGAAAAAGTGTTCCGAATTTATTCGTTTGGCCGTCCTGCCCGAGATGCGCAATACCTCGGTATCTCTTGGTCTGATCGTACTCGTATTCCTTCTTGCACGAAGCAGAGGAGTGGAGGACATGATCATCGATGTGTTTGCCGATGACAAAAAGACCATCAAACTATATAAAAAATTCGGTTTCAGAGAAGTCGGCACCTATTATTCTCCTTCGGCGGTTACCGTATTGGCTTTGCAGGAAAAAACTACCATGGAAGGTGATAAGAGTCAGTTGCGTCACTTTGTGCGTCCATTATTCAAACGGCTCAAGCCCCTGTTCGATTTTGGCAAGGATACCCAGGGAGTCTTAGATGAAATGGATAAGATTTTAAGTATCGATACCGATTATGTTGCAAAAGATCAAACTGATTCCGATGAAGAATTTGAAGTTAGTTGAGTTTCTCGTGCGGTAAACAAGGATAGCCTATTGCGTTTCCGCAGCAGAATCGTTGCTGCGCATAAGAAATTGTTGAACGATCTCCTCGAGGAAAATGAAAAAGAGGGTTCTCGACTTCTCGTATGCCTTCAGATATCCTGGCTGAGGCAGTGTCGATAACCAGAATATACGATCACATTGATCCATGAGTTCCGCATGATACTCTTCGACGATCATAGCCACTTCGCATCCACGTGACTTAGCACTTGTGTAGACCTGTGCAAACGAGTGAAATTTTCCTGTCTCCGTGATAATAATCAGTAGTGTGGTGTTATCGACCATTTTAGCGATGGCAACCTCATCCGATACTGCCATGGTGACTTTATCGGAGCAGTTACGAAATCGATATGCAAAATATTGAGCACACAAGAGTGATGGACCATACCCGAATAAAATGATCTTGCTGTGGTTTTCAATAAGGGAATACAATTGAGCAACAAGCGATGCATCGAATGTTGATACAAAGTGTCCTATTCTCTGCAATTCACTGGTTGCTTCTCTTTCATCCATCATGTTTCCATTGAGAAAGTTGCGGTACTGTTTAAAATTCTGAAATCCTAATTTTTTCACAAACTTGGAAATTTTGGAGACCGAACAATCACAAAGTTCAGCTGCCTTCTCAATACGCAAAACCTCTTGAGATGACTGCTGTGTAAGGAGCGTCTCATAAATTTCCTTTTCTCGTGTGTTCAATGCTTTTAGATCAACAGAAATCACGCGTACAACCTCCGGAATGCTGTCGTATATGGTAAGTATATATGGAAAATTTTCCAATTAATAGTATTTAGAGTAATAAATTTAGAAAATTTTCCATAAAATGTTGACATGATCTCCTTCAGTATCTACCATGATATTGAGTTTACCAAAACCGTGTCTGCGGTGGAAAACTGGGAGGAATGTGTGAAAAACCAAGAAATTATCGCTTTATTGCAGGAAGTCTTAACCCCCGATCAGATAAACACCAAAGAAGAAGATCTGTATGACGCTTCTGCCGATAGATATAAAAAATATGCCAAAGCCCGGCATGTACTCGATGTCCCGATGCCGACAGCGATTGTGTATCCAAAGAATACTGAAGAGATCAGCAGACTGTTACGCTTGTGCAATACCCATCAGATCAATGTAATCCCACGGGCCGGAAAAACTGCCACAGAAGGTGGTCTGGAAAACTGGAAAGACGAAACCATCATCCTTGATGCCCTACACCTGAGCCATATTATCAACATCGATACCTACAATATGCAGGCTACCGTACAGGCAGGAGTTCCCCTGCAGATGCTTGAAGATGAACTGCGCCCATTAGGTTTTACTACCGGGCATTCCCCGCAGTCCAAACCGGTAGCGAAATACGGTGGATTAGTGGCTACCCGGAGTATCGGACAATTCTCAACCTATTATGGGGCTATTGAGGATATGGTAGTCGGTCTTGAATGTGTATTTCCCGATGGGCAGATCTGTCGCATCAAGAACGTCCCACGTCGTTCCGGAGGCCCCGATATCCGCCATATCGCCATTGGTAATGAAGGAACCCTCTGCTACATCACGGAAGTTACCGTGAAGATATTCACGTTCTATCCTGAAAACAATAGATTCTACGGTTATCTGATCAAAGATGTCGATACGGGAATTAAGGTATTACGTGAGGTTGTCGTAAACGGATTCTTCCCTTCTGTTGCCCGTACCTATTCAGAAGAGGATGCCGCTCAGCATTTTTATCATTTTCACCGGGGTAAGTGTGTTCTGTTGTTCATGGCTGAAGGCCCCAAAGGAATTGTGGATGCCACCTGTGAGGCTATTGAACGTGCGGTCGAACTGCATAAAGATGGCATTATAGAGCAGGTTGACAGTGCTCTGATCGAAAATTGGTTCAATAATCTTAACTGGTCCCAGCAGGATATCGATGATGAATTCGAGGGGATGAAAGAACACGATGCACACTCAGGGTTCACCACAGAAATTTCTGCCGATTGGGAAACCATACCGAAAATTTACCACAATGTGATGAAACGGATCAAAGAAGAATACCCTCGTGCTCATGATCTGACCATGCTTGGAGGACACTCCTCGCACAGCTACATCAACGGAACAAATATGTATTTTGTCTATAACTATGATATTCACTGTGCCCCCCAGGATGAAATGCGCGTGTATCATCATCCACTGCAGAAAATCATTGTCGAGGAGACTCTCAAGCTCGGTGGATCTATGTGCCATCACCACGGGATCGGTAAGTACCGAAATGAATGGACTCGATCTGAACACGGCTCTGCATACTACATGCTTGAAAAACTGAAGCAGGCTTTTGATCCCAATGGAATCATGAACTTTGGAACGATTTATTATCAGGAAGAGGGGCATAAGTTCCAGCAGTAATGCAACGTATCAGGAGAAACTCGATGAAAGAGGAGCTACGTCTAGTCTGTTTGGTGAAATTTGTCCCTGATGTGGATGCATTTTCCTATGACTTTGCCCACAACCAGCTCAATCGTAATTACGTTCGTATGATACTGAATCCCGATGATGCCTGTGCGCTCGCTTTTGCCTTGCAGGTGAAAAAGACCTACCCATCTACCCGGCTTGAAGTAGTGACAATGGCCCCTCGTTCTGTTGAGCATCATATGCTGGACTTGTTACGGCTTCACGTTGATGGTGGGTATATGCTCACTGATCCACTGTTTGCCGGCAGTGATACCTACGCGACCACTACGATCCTTTCCTCATTTCTTTCCCAGCTATCGTATGACTGCATCCTCACGGGAACCCGTTCACTTGATGGTGCTACATCACATGTCCCATCCCAATTAGCAGAGGCTCTCGGTTTGGATCATATGCAGGATATCAGCAGGATTGACCTTGAGAGCATCAAGAGACAACGACCGGAGTGTACCGTAGAGTATGAGGAAGAGACGGTTACCTATGCAATGGACATGCCTGCTATACTCAGTCTTACTCGCACAAGCGGTTATAAACTCCCTTATATTGCCTATGAAGACTTCGAGAAGGATGTCTCGGATAGACTCACATTCATCACTCATGAGCAACTCGAGTGCTCGCCTGCAGCTATCGGCTTTTCTGGATCCCTTACTCATGTTGTTGATACGTTTGCTCAGGAGCATGAGAGACGAAACCGAACTATTGTGCAATCTGATGAAGCCGGTATCGAATATGTGTATGCATTTTTGAAAAAACGGGGATATATGTGATATGAAGCACGTACTCGTTGTTCAGGATACTGATTGTTTTGCTAACAGTAAGAACCTTCTCGCTCTTACCCAGCTGATGTATGATGCAGGGACCTATCACGTATCGTTGCTCGCCCTCCAAAAGGATGTAGAGGACGCAGAGGGGTACTTTCATCAGATCATTACGGCACCTGAATCGTTGTATGAGATGATGCATCTTGCAGGAATCTGCGATGTAATCGAACACCTGCAGAAAGCACATCAATTCACTAGTATTCTGATTCCTGCCACTCACACAGGAAGAATGCTGGCACCTCGTTTGGCAAGAAGACTCCACACCGGATTGGTAGCCGATGTGCATGAAGTGCAACAGCGTGAGAGTACCCTTATGATGATTCGAACCGCCTATGCCGGTAACCTTATGGCAGGAATCACTGCAGTGGGAGATGGACCGATGATGATGAGTGTTCACCCCGATAGTTTCTCCTATAATCAGAGTCCAGATGTGTATACAAGCATACAAGACTATGACGGTCCCATTCCCTCTACAAGTACCCTGCGTATCGTACGCAGAGAGAAAAAACGGGTCTCGTATGATATCCGTAAAAGTGACATCCTCATCTCCGGAGGAGGTGGGGTAACCCGGTATTTTCCCATCTTGCATCAATTGGCAGATGCGCTTGGCGGTGTTGTCTCAGCAAGTCGAAAGCTCGTTGATCAGGGACTTGCTCCCAGAAGCATCCAAGTGGGCCAATCGGGCAAATTTGTCAGTCCACGATTATATATCGCTTTGGGAATCAATGGGGCGATTCAGCACGTGGAAGGACTGCAGGATATTGAGACCATTATCGCCGTGAACACGAACGTACAGGCACCTATCTGTAGCCTCTCCGATATAGTGGTTGAAGGAGATGCGAAAGATTTTATTGAAAAACTGCTTGCCAGGATTCACAATACCCCCCACACACATGAAGGAGATACCTGATGCATATCACCGAATTCACGATGGACCTATTTTCCCTTGCAGGAAAGAATGCGATAGTCACCGGCGGAAATAGCGGTCTTGGACAGGCGTTTTCCGTTGCCCTTGCAAAGGGCGGTGCAAATGTCATGACTGTGAGTATCAATGACGACGGAGGAGAAACGCAGCATTGGGTGGAATCCTGCGGGGTGCAATACCGAAATATTCATGGTGATATTACGTGTGATGGAGTGTGTGCCTCTGTAGTCAAGCAATGTGTCGACACGTGGGGAAGTATCGATATTCTCATCAATTCTGCCGGGATCTGTATCAATGTGGAGGATGTGAATCAGTTTGAGCGGAAAGATTGGGACAAAATGGCAGCAGTGAATCTGACTGCGGTATTTGAGATGACCCACGAAGCATGCAAATACATGACCAGTCAGCGTCAGGGTAAGATCATCAATATTGCGTCTATCTACTCATTTTTAGGTGGCAAGTGGTCTCCTGCCTATGCTGCAACCAAGCATGGGATTGTCGGACTGACCAAAACCATGTGTGATGAACTTGCCGAGTTCAATATTCAAGTCAATGCCATCGCACCGGGATACTTTGCCACAAAACTCACCGAAAAGACACGAAATGACCAGAAACGCAATGCGGAAATCTTATCCCATATCCCGGCTAACCGCTGGGGGATCACCAGTGATCTCATGGGAGCATGCATTTATCTGTCGAGTGCAGCATCCGATTATGTCAATGGAACGGTACTCACGGTAGATGGCGGCTATCTGATGCGCTAAGAAACAGGAGAAGTAACACCATGAATCATCAGCTGCTCGTAGCAATAGATGGAGGAACACAGAGTACCAAGGTGGCGATCTTTGACGTGCTTGGGAATGAAATCTGCTCGGAAACTGTCCCATTACAGCCGCTACACCTCTATGGGAATAGTCGCGCAGAACATCCGGATGATGATCTCTGGGAAAGCCTGCAGAGAGCCTGCAGGGGGATGTTTGCCAAATTCACGGGAAATATTGAAAATATCATCGGTGTAGGCCTCGGTTCGATCCGATGTTGTCGGGCACTGATCACAGAAGAGGGAAATCTGGTATCACCGGTACAGAACTGGATGGACCTACGTCTTTCGGTCCCTTATGTACATAGCGACGATGCAGTACGCTATGTCACCACGGCAACCGGGTATCTTACGTTTCGTTTAACCGGAGAGACAAGAGATACACGGGCAAACTATGTCGGTCCCTGGCCGATAGACCCCGAAACCTTGGATTGGTATGAGGATGAGGAACGTTTTGCATCCTATACTACCCCGCGCGATATGTTATTTGAACTGGTGGATCCGGCAACAGTTCTCGGTACGATTACCGAAGCTGCAAGCAGCGCTACCGGTCTCCCGGAAGGCATTCCGGTAATTGCAACAGCTAATGATAAAGCTGTTGAAGGCCTGGGAGCGGGTCTCGCTGAGGAAGGGACTGTTCTCGTTTCTCTCGGTACATTCATTACCGCTATGATGGTGGGATCATCACGTGATGCTGGTGCAGAACATTATTGGAGCAATCCAGGTGCCATTCCCGGAGAATATTTGTACGAAAGCAGAGGCATCCGGCGAGGTATGTCCACGGTCACCTGGATCAAAGAGCTCATGGGATCAGATGTGATCAACGAAGCCGAATCGAGAAATATGAGTCCGGAAGCCTATCTCAATGTATTAGGATCGGCAGTTCCTGCCGGCTCGGAGGGGTTGTACACCGTACTTCACTGGCTGGCTCGTCCGACTCATCTGCATGAACGCGGGATGATGGTAGGATTCCATGGAAATCATCGCGGTGAGCACATGTTCCGGTCGGTGCTGGAAGGGATTGCCTTCACCATGAAAAACCATGCACAGGCTATGTGCGATGAACGGGGCATTGATATCACGCAACTGATTATCAGCGGAGGTGGATCAAACGGTGACCTCTTTATGCAGATTTTTGCTGATGTGTTCGGCGTTCCCGCTACGCGAAATGTCGTGAATGGATCTGCAAGCATCGGAGCAGCTATCTGTACAGCCTTAGCACTTGGTATTTATAAAAACAAACAAGAAGCGATAGAGCATATGGTCAGACACCGGGATACTTTCATTCCCATCGATGCACACGTTGGTCTCTATGATCGAATGAATCGGGAAGTGTACTGCAAATTGGCTGCAGCGCTCGATCCGCTGCTATCGATTTCCCACAATATTTTTCATCCATGAAAGCGAAAAGGTCATACCCTTCGCATGAACTGATTATGGGGTGAGGATCATGTTTTTGTGATCGCCGATGGATTGCGTTGAAATTTTGGTGATGTTGCCACAAGATGTTGAAGATAGGGTGGCAATGATTCCAGTTCTTTCAATTGCCACTGGTATTCCTGTTCGAGCGAACCAGCCACTAATCTGATGAGTTTTCTTCCATACCAAGCTGGGCCAAGACAGTGATCGGCCATGTGTGCCGTTGCTACTGCATGACCGATGCACCGAATCACCAGTTGTTTCTCAATATTTTGTTCCATTTTCGCTTCAGCATGCACGGCACGGGAGGCTTGCATTGCTTCGTACACCGATGCTTGTTCCTCGATCCAGGCATATGCGATACGTAATGCTTCAGTCTGTACAGCAGAACATACATGAGATACAAGCGAGATACTGTGCTCTGTGCAGGCAAGTGCCCATCTCATCAGGGCTTTGTGATCAGATGGCGATAACAGGCCACCTCGCTGTATGATGATAAATCGTCGATCACGCACATGAACCTCCTTATATGCATGGTATACTACCGGAGATTATGTTTTGTACATCACTGTTCGTATATTGATGTTCGTTGCACAGGTGTATTAGAATGCACACCATCTTATATATTACCGGGGAGGTAGGTATGAACGATATCGGAACACAACAGGAAACGTTGCTTACCGGAGCAGAGATACTGGTGAAGAGTCTTGAGGATCTTCATGTCGATACCGTTTTTGGTTATACCGGAGCAGCCATCCTTCCCGTGATGGACGAACTGGGAAAAAGTGGTATTGAAATCGTGGTAAGTGCGAATGAGCAATGTGCTGCATTCAGTGCTGCAGGGTATTCCCGTTCCAGTGATCGGGTAGGGGTAGCTATCGTGACCAGTGGTCCGGCAATCACTAACTCACTGACTGCGGTTGCTGACTCTTTTTCTGACAGTGTCCCCCTCATCGTCATTGCCGGACAGGTTCCGGAACATAAACTGGGAACCGATTCATTTCAGCATATTGATGTCGCTTCAGTGTTCGGTCCTACTGCCAAAAAGGTGTATTCCATCAATGCGATTTCAAATATCGAGTCAGTGATCAAAACAGCCTACTATATTGCCAAATCGGGAAAACCCGGACCGGTCGTCATAGATCTTCCTATCAATCTCCAGCAGAAAGCTGCACGTTACGAACAGATCAGTGCTGATGCATTCAGTACCGTTTACGAACAGGAAAACCATCTCAGTGGTACACAGTGCCGCCAATTTTTCGATCTCCTTCAGCATTCACATCATCCGCTGCTGTATCTTGGCGGAGGCTTGAATAATGATCGGGGAAGCAAAGCCCTGAGACGCTTTAATGCGCTCTTTCGTATTCCATCAGTAAACACCCTCATGGCGAAAGGGGTCGTCGATGAGCGTGGAGATACTGATCTTGGTATGCTGGGGATGTTTGGAACTCCCTATGCCAATAAAATTATTCAGAAGAATGACTTTTTCTTTGCTATCGGGGTCAGATGGGATGACCGTGTTGCAGAGAAGGTAGGATTTGCCATCAATGCATCCATTGCCTTTGTAGATATCCATACCGATAAAGTGCATCAGATCCGACACGAACGTCGGCCGAAATTTTCATTCATCGGAGATGCTGCAACGGTTCTTGATGATCTGAGTGATTATGCAGAGACCGAAGGAATAGCACTCTCTATCGATCAATGGAGAAGTTATGCGCAACGATTGAAACATTCCTGGCCATTGAACTTCAATCGAAATGCATCGGTCATACAGCAGGCGGAAGTACTGGAATTGCTCGATACCATGCTTCCAGAAGATGTGATTATCACGACCGGGGTGGGAAATCACCAACTCCTTGCTGCACAATATATCCGATCAAGAAAACCTCGATCATTTCTTACTCCGGGGAGTTTCGGTACGATGGGATTTGGGATGCCTGCCGCGGTGGGAGCACACAAAGCGCATCCGAAAACTCCTGTATATGTGATTGATGGAGATGGAAGCTTTCGTATGAATATGGGGGAGCTCCACACCATTGGAACTCATGGCTTACCGATCAAAATTCTGTTGTTGAACAATCATTGTGATGGAATGGTACATAATCTTGAAGATGTCGCGTACGCTGGTCGCCACTCAGCTACTGAGCGTTTTCGGGATGTTGATTTTGCGAAGATGGCACAGGTCGCGCTTTTTGCGTTTGCCCAACGAGTCTCTGCACGTTCAGACCTCAATAACGCTTTGCAGGCTTTTGTACATGCAGAAGGTCCTGCGCTGTTGGAGATCATTACGGATTCTGCTGAAGCCCTCTATCCTGTAGTTCGCCCGGGAACATCCTATGCGGATATGGATCTTGGCCCCTTCATCGGTGAAGTGGTCGACAAGGGTTCTGATAGTACGATTTAAGCGGGTCACGGCTCCCGCACAAAAAGTTCCATGGCAGAACGCAGGGTATCAAGCCGTTTGTTCAGCTGAGCGATATTGGCATTGACCTTGATGATATCGCTACCGATACGCAACAGATCATCAGGGTCATTGTAACCGGCAACAGTAACGAAATCATCGATTGCTTTTCGCAGTACATGATAATCGCTTGACAGCGCTTGCAGCTCCTGTTTCAAGTGCTCAGTTTCGCTGACAGTTGCCACCCGATTCTGCAGCTGATTCAGCTGGTTCTGCAATTGATCAACTTGACTCTGCATTGCCTGAACAGTTTCCTGTTCTGCTCGCAAGGTCACATCAGTCTGTATTGCTGAGACTGTGGTCTGAAGTTGTACCAATTCCTGCTGAGTGGCCGTCCGGTACGTCTCAAACTCTTCAACGGAAACACTTGAAGCACAGGAAGTCAAGAAGAGTAGGTACGCTGCAGCAGCCGTTAAAAGTATCACGTTGGCTCGCATACACTCACCTCCCTTGGGGATACTATCGGTGTACAACAGATTTGCAGTGGATGCAATAAAAAAGAGGCTGCCGAAGCAGCCTACTGATGGAGAAAAACCGTTTACCCACGCATGAAATTAGGTAAGAACGTTACGATATCAGGGAAGAACATAAAAAGGACAGTTGATGCAATCAGTGCAAACCAGAACGGAATCGTTCCACGGAAAACCGTCTCTAGTTTTATTTTGGTAATTCCTGATGTTACCACACTTACCACACCAACGGGTGGCGTAAGGAAACCGATGAGAATCATCAGAATCGTAATAATCCCGTACCAAATTCCGTTATACCCGGCATTGATGATCAACGGATAGAATAAACTGGTGAAGATGACCAACGTTGCCATAGCATCCATAAAGAATCCTGATACGAAATAGGCAGCAAAAATTGTTGCTAAAAGTAGGGCAGGAGGCATGGTAGACATATGCACCGCAAGGTAGGCAGGAATACGGGAAACGGAAATAAAGTTCCCAAAAATAACGCCACCGATAACGATGATCATTAACATACCGCCAACTTTCACCGTATCGTACAAAGCACTGAGAAATGCCTTCATATTCATCTTCTGGCTTAGCAAGGCAAAGACTAGTGATAAGAAGGCTCCCATAGCACCACCTTCGGTAGGTGTAAATACTCCAAGATAAATACCTCCCATGGTAAATAGGAAAATAACCGGTACAGGCCAAATGGGGATGAGCGACCGCCAACGTTCCCGCATTGGAGTTCTTTCAGATCCCGGAGCTAATTCAGGTTTCGCCCGAACGACTAAATAGGCGGTGAGGGCGAGAAAGCCTGCAGTGATCAACCCAGGAACAATACCTGCGATTAACAGTTGTCCGATCGACTCTTCGGTTAGCACGCCATAAATAATCAATACAGAACTTGGGGGGATGAGAATTCCTAATGTACTTCCCGAAGCTACACTTCCCGCTGCAAGACTATCTGCATATTTCATACGTTTCATCTCTGGAACTGCGATCACTGCAATGGTTGCTGTAGTAGCAATAACCGAACCACTTACTGCTGCAAATGCTGCGCAAGTAATGATTGATGCAATAGCGAGACCTCCGCGAATATGACCGAACCACGCATGAAAGGAGGTGAACATATCCTTCCCTATTCCTGCCGACCCGATAAACATTCCCATCAACGTGAACATGGGTATGACACTCATACTATAGTTATGAGCATTGTTAAAAATATCTGTACCCATTTTAGCCAAAGCGGCATGAGGGCCGATGATGACACCGTATCCGATGGTTCCTACCAGTAACATAGAAAAACCGATGGGAATTTTAAACAGTATCAGAACGAGTAGTATAATGACTCCAAGTAGACCAATAAATTCAGGACTCATCTGATTTCTCTCCTTTCAATAAATTTACTGCTTTGGCAAGATCCCACACTAATACTAAGATCAGCAGAATCAGTCCAGCAGATGCCAGATAGATCCACGGATACATCGGCCAGCGTAACACACTCGTGGTGGTGTTTGATGAGCGCATGCGAGCTGCGTATTTAAGAGTCTGGCTAAAAGCTACCGAGAAGGTAGCAATGCTGATTACTGAACTAATCAGATCCAGTACACCCTGAAATCGTGTAGGCACTCGATCATAAATGATGGTAATACCAAGATTTTCACCATTGTACTGAGAAACCGACAGCGAAAAAAACACCGATAGAGCAAACAGGATCTTCGTCAGTTCAAATGTACCCGGAATGGGATGATTGAACACAAACCGGCCGATCACATCACCAACGGTCATGAACAGGAGAACTGCAATTGCTAGCATTCCCACACGGGCAGCAAAATTGCTGATACTCTCTGCTATCTTTTTGATTATCACCATAAGATACCACCTTTACCACATAGATGGTTCTGACACCTTCTACGGATCAGAACCATCTGAATTATAATCTCCGTTTATATTACTGCTTGTGTCGTTTTGCAGCTTCCACAGCAAGATCGTACAGTTCTTGACCAGGTTTACCGGCAGCTTCTATTTCAGCAATCCACCCCTTAACCAAAGGATCTACGGTTTGGTGGAACTGCTTAAGCTCGGCATCTGAAAGCTCGGTGATTACCTTGTTCTCTGCGTGAGCTGCTTCCATTGCCTCAATAGCTTCTCGATCATACTGACGTCCGATCTTCTCTGCAAGACCTTCGGCAATTGCATTGATCGTTGCCTGATCTTCTGCAGAAATCTTGTTCCACAGGTCCTGGTTTGCAAACCAGATCAGAGGGGTCATATAGAGATTCAGATCAACTATCTGATTTGTTACTTCCATGAGTCTAAAGGAAATAAGAGCGCTTGGGGTCATGAATGATCCATCAACAATACCGCGGTCCATAGCATCATAGAGGTCACTTACCGGAAGACTTACTTCTACACCACCGAGTTCCTTTATCACATCATTATAGATGGGACCAGGGGAACGAAGCTTGAGACCTGTCAAATCATCAAGAGAATCGATTTCTGGTTTTAACAGAATATGTCCAAGATCAGTACCACCTGCCCAGATCAGATGGGTATCGGTATACTCGTGTTCTCTCAACATTGGAATCATCTCTTTTGCGGTGAGATTTCCCTGTAGTGAAGATGTGAACATAAAGGGGTACTCTAATATCTGGGTCATGGGGAATCGTCCTGGAGTATAGGCAGGGAGGACAAATCCCATACCAGCAACACCACTGACAACAGCATCATAGGTATCACCAGGAGCTGCAAGTGCATTTCCTGCATGAATTACGATTTCTACCCGACCATCAGTTTTTTCAAATACTTCTTTGGCAAATGGTTCAAAGATGTTAACCTGTAATGGGTGTACAGCAGGCATGTAGTGGTTCATATGGAACACTACTTTCTCTGCCTTCTTAGCTGCAGGAGCTGCAGCTGTAGTTGCAGTACTTTCCTCAGACTTGGCACAACCGATGGTTAATCCTACGAGCGCAAGTATTGCAACTAGCGCAATGATCATCCGAAATCCCTTCCTAACTCCAGACATAGCATACTCTCCTTTTGTACTTTCACCGAATATGTTTACCGAATCTATTCGATGAGTATGTGGCAATCGTACCATCGCTAAAATGGGTTGTCAATCTTTTTCTGAGGTTCTCAAAGAGCAATATATCAGTTGTCTGGTGAGTTTACATTGGGGGAAAAGCGTAGTAGAATAGTTTCGATGAAATTGTACTAAGCAGGAGTTCCCATGGCAGAGAAACGAAAAACAAAGCGTGCACTTCAAGCCGAAGAAACAAAAAATCGGATCGTCCAGGCAACCATGCATCTCATGGAAAAGAAGGGATTCAATAATATAACCATTGGCGAAATCAACGAACTTTCCGGTATTTCTGTGGGAACTTTTTACCATTATTTCACTAACAAAGAGGATGTATTTTTTGAGTTGTATCGAAAAGCAGATGAATTTTTTGAGCAAATTGTTGAAAAACACCTCTATTCAGAGATCATACCTGCCCAGGAAATGGTTGTAAGATTTTTTAGCTGGTATGCTCGATTTAACAACCAGAATGGACTTGATTATGTACGGCAGCTGTATAACCCAAATAACAAGTTTTTTATCTCGAAAGGGCGATATATGGTTAAGTTGTTAACCCGAATCATTGAAGAAGGAGTGCAAGCTGGAGAGTTTGCTGATGATCCTTCACCCTTTGAGATCTCTCGCCATTTGATAATTCTTGCTCGAGGCATTGTCTTTGACTGGTGCCTGCATGAAGGGGAGTTCGATCTAGAGGAGTTTATGACATCATACCTCAGAAAAGTAGTTCCCATCTTTCTTGCAAAGTAGAAACAATTCACCGAAATCATTCGATAAAACTTGACAACTGCAAAACCCCATTTTATCATGACTCCTGTCAAACTGCCGGTAGAGGCAGATGGTATCAAGGAGAGAATCATGAGTAACATCCGAGAACGATTGAAACACATGGTGGGTGCAGAGCATGTAGTCGAAAATCCCGACTATACGAGTTCTGCAGTCGGTTGCAGAAAACATGAGGACCGTCTGGATTCCCAGTACCTCGTTCGACCGGCAGACGTGGATCAGGTACAGCAGTTGGTCAAACTGGCAAATGAAATGGGATTCCCACTTGTCCCGGTGAGTTCACAGGCACCACATCAGAAAGGAGGAACCCTTCCAAGTGTTCCTGGTGCAGTCATACTTGATCTGAGCCGAATGAATCGTATCCTGAAGATTGATCGGCGGCATCGGCTTGCACTGATTGAGCCCGGGGTGACTTGGGAACAGTTGCATGCAGCACTCGAGCCGGAAGGATTGAGAATTATCTCGCCATTGCTTCCAAAACAGGGCAAATCAGTCATTGCTACACTACTCGATCGTGAGCCATTACTTACTCCTAAATATCAATGGAATATGAATGAGCCACTACGATCGATGGAAATTGTTTTCGGTACAGGTGATAAAATTTACAGCGGTATGGGAGGCCATCGGGGTACCGATCAAACAAAGTGGGATGGGGGTGAAGTTCCTCTTACCAATGCGGGTCCTCACCAATTTGACTTTATGAAAATGCTCACTGCATCTCAAGGAACTTTTGGTATTGTTACGTGGGCATCAGTGAAGCTTGAAATAGCGCAAGAAGAAGCGAAACCTCTGTTTGTTCAGGGTAATGACCCATCAGAACTCTCAGATTTCTTATATCAAATACTCAAATTCCGCTTCGGCGATGAGGTGCTGTTATGTAATCGCAGTGCACTTCTCGCCATTCTTGGCAATGAAGCTCAACCAGCTTCACTCCAACGATGGACAGCAGTGGTCAATGTTGCATGGGGTGGACTGCGATCTAAAGAACGGGTGGAGAGCCAGTACCTTGATGTTTGCGATATTGCTCAAGAACATGCACTGGTTCCGGCATCTACGATCGCATCAATTCCTGCACGTCAGGTTATGAGAAAATTGCTCGCTGCTACTGATGATGAAAATTGGAAATCACGCGCTCGTGGTGATTATCGGGAAGTGTTTTTTCTCACTACGCTTGATCGACTGCCTGCGCAACTTGAACGTGCAGCACAGGTAATGGACTCCTATGGATATGCACTTCCTTCTTGTCCTATCTATGTACAGCCATTGCATCAGGGAGCTGCAGCACATTGCCAGATTGTTATTCCTACCGACAAGGATAACCCAGAAAATCTTGAAGTCATGTATGATCAATTAAGCAAAGTACTTGCGAACTCTGGCGCATTCTACTCACGTCCGTATGGCCTTTGGGCAGATATCGTCTACGGTGGCAATGCAGAACATACCGAAATGACAAAGAAAATGAAAGCTATTTTTGACCCGGCGAATATTCTGAACCCAGGGAAACTCTGTTTCTAGAGCACCGAAAAGGAGATTATCATGGATCTAAAAGATTTTAGTAAAGAGATAGAACGGTGCAGTGCCTGCTCGTACTGCAAGTGGATTCCCTTTGATCAGGTACAAAGTATCCGGTATGCGAAGAACTGTCCGAGCATCGATTATTTTAACTTCAATAATTATTCTGCCCGGGGTAGGTATCTTACCAGCCGTTCGGTTTTGCGGGACCAAGTAGAACTTACCGAAGAGGTGATGGATATTGCTCATACCTGTCTTACCTGTGGAGCATGCGATGTTGCGTGTAAAATTAGTCGCTATAACCTTGAACCACTTGAGATGACTAAAGCGCTGAAAGCGGAACTCGTACAGAAAGGAGTTTTTCCCGAACCTCAAAAAGCCCTGTTGGAGAATCTGAAAAAAGAGCTCAACATCTTTGGAGAAGATCGGAAAACCCGAGGAGCCTGGGCAGAAGGTCTTGGCTTAAAGGATCTTTCTACAGAAAAAGCTGATGTAGTGTTCCATGCTGGATGCAGTTATAGTTATCAAAATGAACTTTCCGGTACCGTACGTACTGCAGTACAGATTTTGAAACAATCAGGTGTCGATTTTGGCATCATGGGGAATGCAGAGATGTGTTGTGGAGCCCGAATTAACTCCATGGGACATACGGAAGCCTATGAAAAGCTAGCGAAAGCAAATATTAAAGCCTGGAAAAAGGCTGGAGTGACCACGATCGTAACCGCGTGTTCTGATGGATACCATGCCTTTAAACGACTCTATCCCGAGTTAGGTGGCGATTTTATCGTGTATCATATTGTCGAATACATTGATCAATTAATTGCAGATGGGAAACTGAAATTCACCAAAGAAGTTCCGCTTACCGTCACCTATCATGATCCATGTCATCTCGGGCGACAGGGAGAGGAATATGAAAAGTGGGATGGCAAGGAAGTAAAATTCCTCAATCAGATCGTCATGCATGAACCGAAAAAGCCTCGTTATAATGGTAGTAACGGTATATATGATGAACCAAGGCGAATTCTTGCAAGTATTCCCGGAGTAAAGTTGCAGGAAATGGAGCGAATTCGAGAGTACAGTTACTGTTGTGGCGCAGGAGGAGGAGCCCGAGAAAGTTATCCCGAATACTCTGGCTGGGTAGCTAACGAGAGACTTCATGAAGCTGCCGATACGGGAGCTGAAGCTTTGGTAACGGCGTGCCCATGGTGTAAATCTAACTTCTCAGATGCACAGAAGGGACAAGGTTCCATGGAAATTGTGGATATTCTCGATCTCGTGCAACGAGCACTTTAAGAGGGAGATGATTATGAGTTTGACAGATACACATTATCAAGAACTAGAAGCAATTGTAGGAAAAAGGAACATTTCACGAGACCCTGCGGTGCTCGATGGGTACCGATACAATCTCTCTCATACCGCCATACACCTAGGTCCTCATTTCGATGTGCTTACCCCAAGAGGTGCAGCGGTATTACTTCCCGGTAACACGGAAGAAGTGCAGGCGATTGTGAAATTCTGTAATCGGCATAAGATCAAATTTAAACCGTCATCAACCTTCTGGTCTGCACAAGGGTATCCGAATGATAATGAAACCATTGTGCTCGATATGCGGCGAATGGATCGGATTCTAGAAATAGATGAAAAAAACATGGTAGCGGTAGTGGAACCTGGGGTAATCGGAGCTACATTGCAGGCTGAGACCATGAAACGGGGTTTGAACTGCCATATCCAAGGTTCAGGTTGTTCGTGTTCCATCCTCGCAGGGGCTACCGCTTGGCTCGGTTCCGGTCCTGGTAATTTGTACGGTGGATGGCAGTATGAGAACCTGCTGGGTACTGAGTGGGTTCTCCCTACTGGAGAAATTCTCAGAACGGGATCTCTGGTGAACGATGCATCTGCGTGGTATTGCGGAGAAGGTCCTGGGCCAAGTATGCGCGGAGTTCTTCGTGGAATGTTTGGCACAAAAGGATCCCTCGGCGTATTTACCAAGTGTGCCGTAAAGTTGCATGCATGGCCGGGTCCTCAGAAACTTCCGGTCTATGGAAAAGCTCCTGCATATACTACCAAGCTTCCCGCTAACTTTAGAGCCTACACATTGGGATTCCCTGATTGGAAATCTTGGGCTGATACTGCTCACATGCTCTGGGACAATGGGATTGGGTACACTGGTCACCGACAGTTTAACTTCCTCGGAAGGGATCTTAAATGGGCAATGATTCAAATTCTTACCGATCCTAGTAAAACTATTTCTGATTTGGAAGAATTGATGAAAGAACCAGGTTATGCTGAAGCAAATCAGTCGATGAAGATTGATTTCCAACTCATCGTAACAGGCATGACACAGCGTGATTTTGACTGGCAGGAAGAGACGCTGAATGAAATTCTTTCTATTACCGGTGGGTATATAGTAGAGTGTATGGAGACAGAACACCTGCGCAATTACACCTTGTTGTACCTGCTTCGTCTCGGTCATAAGGCACTGAATCTAGTATACGGTGGAGGATATGACGGAAACTTTGGTATGATCAACTCCATTGATTTCGGTGCACAACGAGCCGAGGAGGCGGGAGCCTTCAAACGTGAGTGGGAAGAAAAAGGCCAGATTGTCCAAGCTGGTGGCGATTGCATGATGGGCCCCATTGGTGGCCAAGGTGGTGGAGGTACCGGATTGTGGGAAAACTTTACCTGTTTCGATAGTTCAGATAAAGAATCCACTGATGGAGCTCTCGCATTCTTTGACGCATCTTTTGCCTATACCAAAGAAAAGGGCTGGAGTGGCTGCGGATTTGAAAAGCTTAATTCACTCGCACGTGGATATGATGGGTATGAAACTCCAAAAGAGATTCGTGATGCCGGACACGCACATGCACCTCAACCCGCAATATTCCGTTATCAGAATAAAGTCTATCAGGCTGTGAATCCACTAGATCTGGGAGATACCTACTACGAACGGCTTGACGACCAACAGTAATAACAATGGGACGCTCCCTGCATGTGCAGGGGGTGTTACCAACTTCCCCAGGCAATATCACTTCCGATGGTTACCGTAACATCCCAAAGGGCATCTGCTGATACAGCAATGGATGATGATAGATATCCGAAGAGCCATGGGGTCATCTCGATATCCGTTCTGAGGGCTATTTCACCAGATATATTCCACTGACTTAATTGAGTGAGATACTCCCAGTATCCCGCTGGTGAAACGTGAACTTGTAATCGCCGTGTCGGGGCATAGGTAAATTCAGAGCGCAACACGCCCGAAATTCCTTCGCGGGTATTATCTTGCGAAGTGCGATAGGTGAACGAGCCATAGGTTATCCAATTCCCCTTCAGGCCGATGAGTTGACTCAGCTGTAGATCTAAAGAGGCAAGAACGTCAGTTTCTCCAGATGCGAAATAGGTATCGACATCACCGCTGATTCCCACCGTGTATGACAATTCAACTTTCGGCGCATGGATAAACCCGACTTTAATTCCGTTAACAATACTTTCCTGTGTCGATGATCCGCGATAAGACACGAAGGGATTTATCGCACGGTAGCCGAAAAATTTTCGGTAGGTGATATCCCAATCGGGAAAGAGGTATGATGAACTGTCCTCATTTCCACCGATTGAACCTTCGGCAGTAACAGCGGCATATAATTCATCGTCAGCAAGAAACCAAGTACTATCTACCTGCATCAGTAACCGGTCAGAGGTATTGGTGAAGTTGAGATCAATTTCACCCTCCCCTGAAAACGCCGCATGAAGATACATATCGGGATCTATAAGTGTCCGATAATCCAGGTTTCCCCGCATACCGATGCTTCCAGTATCATCGGTGATATCATAGATACCCTGTATGCCGACGAATCCGGTAGTCTGAGCGGGAAGGGCAGAGACCATGCCGCTGAGGATGAAACAGATGATTACGATGATTGTTGATAAACGCATAGGGGAATTCCTTTATCGAGTAAGTCGTTGTAATTGAGCGAAAGAATGACTTTCAGCTGCAAATCTGATGATTCGCTCTGCCATTTCTGATACGGGTATATGCCGAGATAGTGCTTCTTGAAACAATGTGATCACATTACGATATTCATCACTTGAGATCTCTGACTGCGTTAATGATTTAATAATATGCATACTTGTCCGGTCATCAATCTCCCATTGATGCAATGCGAGCAGAAGGCCCCCCGCATGACGTAACTGATCATACGATCCGTCTGCGAGTTGTAACAGCTCAAGCATATGCTGTTGACCGATCCCTTCCTTGATCAGCGTAGCGATACGATTCCAGTGCGCGGTATCTTTCAGGAACCCTTCACCTCGAACTGGTCCCAAAGCGGTGTATACCAAGGTGCGGGCAGATTCCAAAACCGCCATATCCTGCTGCAAAGCTGCCTCTATTTTTTGTAGGGGTATCTTCTTGGCTACTCCCTCCTGAATCCTGAGAATAAGATAGTCGGTAGGAAGTTCCTGCTCTTCTGCCTGCTCTATCAGGGGTATTATTCGTTCCTGTTCGGTCTTCTGCAATTGCAGGCGATTCAGTGCCTCATATGCCTGCACATTTCTGATACCTCCCGAAAGCATAGCTGCGGGAAGTATCAGGAGGATGATACCGAGTGAAAGCTTTGCACAAACAAGAGTCCGTTTCGCCATATCGATCAGTTACCTTTGCTGTCCTCCAGCATGGAAGGGGCGGTTGCTTAATGACCTGCCACCAGGGGTTCCCAGCGATCCGAAAGCCCGTTGCAATGCGAAATTATTGCGTCCGGTCTGCTGCTGTCTTGAATTAATAGCCTGTTGCACGTTTTCTCTGATCTGCTTGCCGATATCGAGCGTTTGCCCCAGCTGTTGTTTCAGTGCTACTTCATGTACCCCTTGTGCAATTGTTTGTGCGATAAATTGATTCTGAAATCCAAGCTGGTGCATGTTCTGTACCTGATGAGCAGCCTCGTATGCCATTCTTACCCGAAATTCTGCCATTTCTGTTGATTCTTCAGGTGCATTGTGTGTTCCCTGATGTAACGCATAGGCCACCATCGCCGGATCAACACGGTCGAGATTTTCCCAGTTGATCAGCCGTGCCTGATTGCGAAACTGTGTCAGTTCCTCTTCAGTCCATGCCCGTTGTCGCAACTGATATGCAACTTGTTCCCAAAATGGTTCCTCTGTTGCCGCAAAGGCAGTGCTCAGCACTATGAGAAACAGCACTCCTACAATTACTAATTTTTTCATACTATCTTCTCCTTGCTATAATTCCAATACTGAATTGACCCCGCCAAATCCATCGTCCACTGTGAGGTAGGCATTCGGATCGGCGATCCAATCTTTTCCATCTATAATAAACTGATACCGGTAGTCAGTTCCTTTTTCCAATTGTAATTCTATTTCCCAGACCCCCTGCTGAGTATGCTTTGCCAGATGATGGGTTTCGGTATCCCATCCATTCCAATCCCCCGCAACCACTACAGTTTCTGCTTCGGGTGCTTCAAGCGAAAGCGTGATTTGCTGAACATTTGCATCTGGTTCACTGAACGGGGTCCTCTCACGCGTAAAGGGGATGAGCATGAGCACTGCCACAGCTGCAATAAGTGCAATCTTACCACCGGGAAATTGCCGGGATTTGCGAGTTTTATGCATTACTGCTCGTGTGATACGCTGCACAGCATCTGCAGGTGCAGTTGCAGCATATCCGGTAATTCCGAGTGTTTGATTTGCTGCAGCAAAATGCACCGAACAGGCGTGGCAATGAGCAATGTGAATCAATACTGCATCATCAAGAGTTTCTTCGGTATGCGGTTCTTGAAGCAGCTGTCCGGCAACCCACGTATTGATTGCTGTATGACATGTCTCACAATCCATGATTCGTTCTCCTCTCATCTCCTACTTCCCATATACGCTACAGTGCTTCTGAGGTTTCATCGTGGCGGATCAATTTGCCAATCATGGTTCTCCATCCATCGGGCAAGTTGTTCTCTGCACCGATGAAGTCGGTTTTTCACTGTACCTTCCGGAATATGGAGTACCTGAGATGTCTCCTGAACAGAAAGACCCTGCATGATGCGTAATACAAATACCTGCCGGTGTGATTCAGGAACTTCCTGTAAGGCTCGTATCAGGAGGGTCTCAGCTTCATTCGCTACAGCCATCTCTTCTGGATCTTCACTGTTTGTATCTGCAAGAGTAAGTAAAATCGTATCATCAAGTTCAAGCGGTTTTATCTGTTTCCCCCTCCGCTTTTTCCGTCGCCGGCTACGGATATAGTTGATGGCAATGGTATAGGACCAGGAAAAGAAAGAGCGTCCTGTTGAGAATGTGGGGAGGGCACGGAAAATCCGGAGAAAAATTTCCTGCACATCATCTTCCCGATTCTCTGGGGTATCGAAGGGAAGCAATCGCTTATGAAGACTATAAAAAAGGGGCGTGTAATCGGAGACCAATGGGGCAAATGCCTCGGTATCTCCCTGCAGGATATCTGCAATGAGGCGTTGAGCAGCTTCATCGGAAAGATGCATTTCTGTTCCCGTCCCGGTTCTCTTGATCATCACGTACAGTATACGCCTGATCATGGGGAAAGGTTTCAAAAATCAAACAAAAACAGCCCGAAAGCTCAGAGAGCCATCGGGCTGTAACTATGATACCCTACTGCTTATTCTTTATTGGTGTTATAGGTATAGGACTCGAGCTCAACCTTGTCGACTTCTTTGAAAGGAGCAAGGGTGGAGATCATTTTTACCGGTACTGTTCCATTGTTCATCACATAGTGAATCTCCTCCGGTTCGATATGAATAAACTGACCGGGAACTAAATGGTAGACTTTACCTTCCACTACGATATCAACTTCACCCTCCAGGATGAAGAAGTTTTCTTCCATCTCATTGTGATAATGGGCGGTGAAATCTTCACCAGGCTGAAATTGCACTAGTGCAAAATTCATCCGTGGTCCCTTCATCAGATATTTCGGGCCGCTGTTCCCGAACCGATATTCTCGCTCATCCTCATGAATAATAAACATACAGAACTTCCTCCTCTGTTATAGTCCAGGTGCTGCCCACATGTAGCGGGTGATATGATCGTCACTTAACGCAAGCTGTGCATTATATACAGTTCTCCATTTTTTGTAGAGCTGTTCGTACACTTCTCGGTTTTCCGTATTCGGTATATAGGTGGTATCCCAAGCAATGACCGATTCTGCTGCCGATGCAATATCCGAGTATATTCCAGCCCCATAACCGGCTAAAATAGCTGTTCCCAACGCAGTAGCTTCCTTCACTACGGGAACCTTGACCGGCAGGTCAAGGACATCCGATAGAATTTGACACCAGATAGGACTTTTTGCTGCTCCTCCACCAAAAACAATCTCTTCAGGGCGGTGTCCGGTAGCTTCCTCGACTAGATCCAGATGCCCGCGGGTTATCAGAGCAGTGCTCTCCATAATGGCACGATAAAACGTATATTTTGAAAATTTGGTTGCATCGAATGTAAAGTCAGTAAACGTAGGAGCCGCATGCTTCCATGCAATGAAATTCATTACGTCACTTGAAGTGAAAAGCATTCCGTGAGACCCTGCAGGAATTTCTGCAGCCTTTGTGTCAAGTAAGGCATAAGGATCAGTACCCTGTTCAGCAGCAAGTCTGATTTCTTCGGCACAGAATGCATCGCGGAACCATCGCATAGCCAATCCCGGCTTAAAAGCAATCGCCTCATACTGCCATATATCAGGAATACCATGACAATTAACTCGAACCCGGCAATGTTCATCAGTCTTGCCTGAAGCCGTGTTGAATTCATACTGCCAGAAGGATCCCCCGAACACAGCTGCCTGATTCGGTTTCACCACACCAACGCCGACACATCCCATCTGAGCATCGCCACCACCTGCGATTACAGGCGTTCCCTCTGCCAATTTCGTTTCCTGAGCCGCTTGCTTATGCACCGTTCCGACTTTGCTGCCGCATTCGACCACGGGAGGGAATATATTTGTTTTCAAACCGATGCGTTCAGCGATTGCAGCATCCCATGACCGTTGAGTCAAGTCAAATATTCCGGTAGTACTTCCGTTGCTTGGTTCGGTTGCCAATACGCCGGTAAGCCGATAGATGAGCCAATCATTGAACATGCTCACTTTAGCTACTCGTTCATACAGATCGGGGAGTTTGTTTTTTACCCATAACAGACGGGGAAGTGCACCAAGTGCATACGTCTGGCCTGAGATACGATAAATTTCTTGCTCAAGTAAGGGATCTTTCTGAACCAAATAGGCAACTTCATCACTGCTCCGTGCATCCACGTTGGCGCACGCCCAGATTTCTTTTCCTTTGTCATCATAGAGGACAATTCCCTCACGCATGCAGGTGGTGCTCACGGCAACGATCGCCTGAGGATCTGTATCGGTCTCTGCTATGACGTTCTGTATGCACTCTTTTGCGAGATCCCAGTTGTGATTCCAGTCAAAGTCCATACTCCCGGGATACCGGGGATCTTCTGCATGTTCCCACTCTCGTTGGTATGTGCCAATCTGGTTTCCTTGGATATCGAACAGGACAGCCCGTATGCTTCCGGTTCCTGCATCGATCGCCAGTATACGTGCATTATTCATCATGTTCCTCCAGCAACAATTTTGCAGTCTTTGCATCAGTTATCAACATGTTCAGATAACGTCCTTTTAAGATGGCACGAATTGCATGCACCTTGGATGCTCCTGCCGCAACACCGATAACATTCTGCAAGCTCTTCAGTGTGGGAAGCGGAAGACTGATCAGACGATCCTCTACAGAGCTGGAAACCAGGTTTCCCTCAGCATCGACAAAGTGGCTGAGCACATCTCCGACAGCTCCTTTCATTTTCAGGTACGTCATGTCATTTTTTCCCAAAGTACCGGAACTGAAGATGGTTGAACGTTCGTTGATGCCCCCGATACCGATAACGGTCATGGATGCAAGAGGCGCCATTTTAAATATTTCATTTACCGACTCCTCTTGCCTAATGGCCTCAGCCATCTCCAGGCTGCTAGCCAACAATGGGGCCGGAATCAGATGCAGATTTGCGTTAAACACGTGAGGTCGGTTATCAGGAAGATAGTAACTGACCCCTCCAGTGAGAGATATACAGGAAATAGGACGTTCTACCATGGTGGCAAGATTATTCAGCAAATGTCGTGAGGTGTCCCCATACCCGACATTGATATGATCGCCTCCTTTGAGTCGATCTTTGATGTAAAGGGCAGCTGCCTGAGCAAGGTTCGCGTTCGTACGATCAGCAGATGCCGCATCAGGAACAACAAATACATCCTTTAAATCGTAGAGCCGTTTCAGTTTCTGTTCATAACTAACGTTGAAGTTTGGATTTTCACGCAGTTTGAACTGGATGATCCCTGTTTGTCTTGCCTGTTCAAGCCCTTTGATGACTTTAATTCTGCTGATAGAGAGCATGTCAGCAATACTTTGCTGAGTCATGTCTTCAAAGTAGTAGTAATAAGCGATCTTGAATAACAGGTTTTCCTCATAGTCCATACTGATTGTCTCTTTTTACAAAAGTTAAAGTCAAAAACAAAAATATCATTTCGAAAATGACTATAGCATCATCTTATTGAGGTGTCAATCAAAATTATTCCCATGCAATAATACTAAATAAAACACCAAAAATGATTATATATACTGAAAAAGAAAAACTATTACATTTTTTTGTTGACAATTGAGCAGCTCCCTTTATAATAGGGCGTGTAGTTGATAAATGTTCAACAGAATGACAAAAGTAATTATTAAGGCAGAGTTAGTATGAGTGAGAAACGCAGCAATACACTCCTCTCGGTACGATCGATAACCAAATCATTTCACACCAATAGTGTGCTCAAGGGGATCGATCTTGATCTTCAGGAAAGCGATGTGCTTGCGCTGATTGGTGGAAACGGAGCAGGGAAGTCTACGCTCATGAAGATCATTATGGGTATTTACCAGCAGGATGCCGGTGAAATCTCCATTTCCGGTGAACTCGTAAACATGAACAAACCTTCCATTGCTCTGGCTCATGGTATTTATCTGGTGCCGCAGGAACCGATGTTGTTCCCTAATATGAGTGTTGAGGAAAACATTATGATGGGGTTCCGGGAAAAGCCGAAGAATCTTCAGAAGCAGTTGACTCAGCTCATGAAGCAACTGGACTGGGTCATTGATCTGAGCCGCACGGCCGGCAGTTTGTCCATTGCGGAACAACAGCTGGTGGAAATCCTGAGAGGATTACTGCGAAATGCCAAGATCCTGATTCTGGATGAGCCGACGAGTTCCCTTACCTTCAATGAAGTGGAATCGCTCTTTAAAATTGTGAAAGATCTGAAGAAAAAGGGGATCGGAATTATCTATATCACTCACCGTCTTACCGAAGTATTCACCATAGCCAATCGGGTTGCCATCATGCGAGATGGACTCATTACGCTTTCGGGGCCGGTCGAGGATTTTGATTACGATATGCTGGTCAAAGGACTGCTCCCTGAGGGAGATGATTCTGAGAATACTTCGGTTTCTCAGGAGACAAAACCCCTGGAGTATGCCTCGCTAAAGCCGGTATTCGAAGTCAAAAAACTCTGCGGCAATGGATTTCATGATGTTTCCTTGTCTGTGTATCCGGGAGAGATTCTCGGTCTTGCCGGGGTGGTAGGTGCAGGAAGAACTGAACTTGCCACCACAATTTTCGGCAAAGACGAAGTTCTTTCGGGTACAGTGCTCATTGGAAATAAAGATATCACGGGATTCAGTACCCGCGATGTGATGGATGAAGGGGTCAACTACGTACCGGAAGATCGATTTCTCCATGGAATCTTCGGTATGCTTGACGTTGCGGCAAATACTACCAGTTCCCGTATGCGGAACTTGAGTAAGTTTTTTCTGCAACCCAAGGCAGAGCAGGAGATCACCGAAGAGTATATCAAGCAGTTCCGTACCAAAGTTACCGGGCAGGATCAGGTAATGAGCTCTCTGTCCGGAGGAAATCAACAGAAGGTTGTCATTGCACGTGCTCTGGCAACTGAACCGAAAGTGCTGATACTTGATGAACCGACACGTGGAATTGATGCGGGTGCCCGTACAGATGTCTATTCGATTATCCATCAGCTGAAAGCCCGTGGTATTGCAATCCTCCTGATTTCTTCTGATTTTGAAGAAATTATTGAACTGAGTGATCGGGCACTTTCCATGTATTCAGGACGTATCAACCATGAGTTCTCTAAACACGAGATCACCCAGGATAATCTTATGGCAGCAGCATTCGGCGTACAGCCGGGGAGAGTGGCCAATGCGTAAACATAAATCACTGCCTCGGGCAACCACATCAGTTATTTTCCTGATCCTCATGTTCCTGGGTGTCGGATTGATTAATACTTCATTTCTCAAGCTGTCCAATATTCTTCTCAGTCTCAATAGCGGTGTGGTGTATACCGTAGTAGCCATGGGAATCGCCTTTGTTATCATTACTGGAGAGATAGATGTTTCTGTCGGAGCGACTGTCGGCATGGCTGCAGCTGTCTGCGGCTCTCTGGTTCGTGATGGACAGGGTACTCTCGGCGTACTGCTGGCCCTGCTGGTGGGAATCAGTGTTGGACTGTTTAACGGATTCGGCGTGACGTATTTACGGATACCTTCGATTATTATGACGCTGGGGACCAATGGAATCGTGCGGGGTATGATCTATGTCTATACCGAAGGGAAGTGGGTGGAAAATCTCCCTGTGGAGTTTAAGAGCCTATCGCAGAAACAGTTCTTCGGTACGTTCACCTGGTTCTACCTGCTGACACTTATCGGTATGGTCCTCATCTTCCTGTTTATGAATAAATCCCGTATCGGTCGGTATTTCAAAGCGGTCGGCGATAATCCTAATGGTGCCACTCTGCTTGGTATCCCGGTAAAAGAGACGAAACTGACTGCTTTTGTGCTCAGTGGTTTGTTCGCTGGAATTGGAGGAATCATGTATGCCAGTCGTGTAGGGTTCATTACTCCGATTGCCGGAATGGGTTATGAGATGAAGGTGATTGCAGCCTGTGTACTTGGTGGAATCAGTTTGACCGGTGGTGTGGGTTCCATGGTAGGAGCTACCGTGGGAGCTGCCATTATGGCATCGCTGAGCCGTGTCCTCGTATTCCTCGGTCTGCCATCTGATTATGACAATACCATTACCGGTATCCTTCTGATCATCATTGTCGTGTTTGACTCGGTATTCCAGAAAAGATCGGCTGAACGGATGAGAAAACAGCGACTGGCAGCAAAGATCGTTCACAGTGAATCTGCTTCGGAGGTGAGCTCACATGCGTAGTACACGAAGTCTGAAAGATATCGTATTCCGATGGGAAAGTTTCCTGATCGCTCTATTACTTGTTGAAGTATTGGTTTTCGGCCTGATCAATCCCCGATTTCTTATGCCGAGAGTGCTATTTGGCAGTATCAATAATTTCATGACGATTTCGATCGTAGCCTTGTTTGTGACGTTTGTTCTGGTTACCGGCGGTATCGATATTCAATCGGGAGCTATTGTCGGATTGACCTCAATAACCATAGGTATCCTATGGAATGATCTGGGAATGAATCTCTATCTGGCACTGGTTGTCGGTCTGTTTATCGGTATCATATGCGGCGCACTGAGTGGATTCTTTGTTGCTTATACGGATGTGCAGCCCATGGTGGTGACGCTCGGTGGATCGTTCCTCTATTCAGGTATCGCTTTGCTGTTGACCAATTTCTCTTCGACGGAAGCCTATAAAGGAATTAGTGGATTCCCCGATGAATTCACCCAGTTTGTCCGGGGAAGAATATTCGGTGTAATCCCTCACCAACTCATTATTTTCCTCGTATTTGTCCTAATAGCCTATATCTTGCTCCACAAGACCAAATATGGTCGATACATATTCCTTTGTGGTGTAAATCGACATGCTGCAGAATACTGTGGTGTGCGTACCAAATTGGTGGTGATGAGTACGTATGTACTTTCAGGACTCGGTGCTGCAGTGGCGGGGATTCTTCTCACCGCCTATCTCGGGACAGCAAAAACCGATCTGGGGAAAGAGATAACCCTTCCCGTCATCACCGCGGTAGTGCTCGGAGGGACCAGTAACCTCGGTGGTACTGGAGGAGTGATTGGAACTGCCTTGGCGGCAGTGGTGATCGGAATTCTGAGATTCGGTCTTTCACTTGCGAATGTGAATACCCAGTATCTCGATATTCCTGTCGGTGTTCTGTTGGTTCTTGCAGTTGCCATCCGATTCTCTGCGGGGAATCCGACGGTACAGAAAATCATAAGTAAATTACGGAAGCGTTCAGCAAATCCGTAATCATAGGTAAGCAATGCTGCAGATTGCAGCATAACTAAGGAGGAGAAGATGATGAAAAAACTTATCATCGCGTTAATGGTTCTGTTGCTGGCAACCACCGCTGTATTTGCAGGTGGAGCACAGGAAGCTGCTCAGTCGGATGATGTCATGGTAGTGTTTGTTCCGAAACTTACCGGTAATGCATTTTTTGAGGCAGCGAATGATGGAGCTCAGGCTTATGCTGAAAAGATTGGTTTCACCGTCCGTTATGATGGAAGCCCTGAAGCATCTGTAGCTAATCAGGTTACGGTGATTGACAATGCAATCAACAGTGGTGCTGATGCAGTTGTCGTTTCCTCTGTTGATGCAACGGGACTTGATGACATCATGAAAGAAGCCATGAAGGCCGGTGTGAAGGCAGTAACCTGGGACTCTGATGTTTCCGGTGATGCTCGAACGGTTATGGTTTCACAGGGAACTCCCGACATTCTCGGCAAAATGCTGGTTGATATGCTGGCGGATTCTCTTACTGAGCGTGGTAAGAATCCTGCTACAGATCCCATTAAGTACGTGTGGCACTATTCGCAGGCAACCGTTGCTGACCAGAACTCCTGGAGAGTGGCCGGTGAAGCTTACATCAAGGATAAGTATCCCAATTGGATTAATGTGAATCCAAGCAACTATTACTCAGAACAGGATGCAGAGAAAGCTATCACCATTGGTGAAGCTATCCTGATGGCCTATCCTGATATCGACGGTATTATCTGTAATGACTCTACTGCTCTTCCGGGACAGGCCCAGGCTGCTCAGAACCTCGGCATGGACGAGAACGATGTATCAATCACCGGTTTCGCTCCACCAAACAGTATGAAGAACTTTGCTCGGGCTGACGTTCTTGCCCGCTGGGGCCTTTGGGACTGTCAGATTCAGGGAGCTCTTGGATGTTACCTCGGTTACTACCTGGCATCCGGTAATGATATCCGTGTCGGCGACAAGATTGATGTTCCCGATATCGGTGTTGTTGAAGTATTCCCTAATACGGTTCTTGATGCGAATGCTTACACTGCTGATGATTCCGGTGTAGTGTTGCTTCCCGAACGTGCTGTATTTACCACTGAGAATATGGACAACTACGATTTCTAGGATTACACTGTGTGTGTATGGGGCTGCTGCAATATGCGGCAGCCTCTTTGGTATGTGAAGGAGAGATAGGATATGGCTGATGTAGAAGGATTGAAAGTAACGAAGGATTATCATACGGGAGTTCCATTTGCGAACAACACCCCATTTTATGTGAAGGGTGCAAACAACCTCGATTGGGGAATGAAAAAGCACCTTGCAAACATATTTAACCCAAAAAGTGGGAATACGGTGATGTTTGCATTTGACCATGGGTATTTCATGGGATCCGTTTCAGGCTTGGAACGTCTTGATTTGGTAATACCGAAGCTGTTACCAGCAGTGGATGTACTCATGGGTACTCGTGGAGCGATCAGAACCTGTGTGGCCCCCGATAGTGGAAAATCGATTGCACTGCGTGTCTCTTCAGGATCCTCGATGATTAACGATGATCTGAGTCATGAAATTGTTGCTGTTGATATGGAAGATGCTATCAGGATGAATGCCGATTGTATTGCCGTGCAGACCTTCATCGGTGCTGATGGTCAGCTCGAAAGTATCGATAACCTTTCCCGATGTATCAATGCCGGTTTACGTTATAGTATTCCCGTTCTTGGTGTTGTTGCAGTTGGGAAGGATATGGAGCGTACCGACCGATTCTTTAAATTGGCTACGCGAATTGTGGCAGAAATGGGTGCAAATATTATCAAGACCTACTATTGCGATAATTTTGAAGAAGTGGTTGCTGCCTGTCCCGTCCCGATTGTGGTGGCGGGGGGAAAGAAGCTTCCCGAACGTGATGCATTGAAGCTTGCCTACAATTCCATCAAAGGTGGTGCTTCAGGATTGGATATGGGGCGTAATATCTTCCAGAGTGAACACAGCCTTGAGATGGCTCTTGCAATTCGGAAGATTGTACATGAAGGATTTACTGACAGTGAAGCCTGGCAGTTCCTTCAGGATGCTATTAACAGTTAACTAGACAGTTCGTGGCAGTCGATTAACCGGCTGCCACCCGTTCTTTCCTTACCGATCGAGCTGTTACTGCAACAATGATGAACGTACTGATTACATCTGCTGCAGGGAAGGCCCAGTACACCCCTTGAGGTCCCAATAAATCTGCAAGTATCAAGATAAGCGGTATCAACAGTATAAATTGACGTATGATCCACAATGTCAGTGCCGGCATGGCTTTCCCTATACTCTGAAAATATGCTGTCCCGATACTTTGTATGCCAATGATCGGCAGTCCCATTAACATGATCCGGGAAGCCGGGATGGCGAGGATTATCAGCTGAGGATCATTGGTGAACAGAGAAAATAATCTTTGTGGAAACACGACCGTAGATAAGAATAATACTGATCCAATACCGATTGAGAACAGTGTCGCAGTGAGTAACGATTATCTCACTAATCGCAACTGCTTTGCACCATGGTGAAAGCTTACCATGGGCTGCATCCCTTGAACCAAGGCCGACGATGGCATGGTGAAAAACATGAGCAAAGTCATGATGAGGGTAAACCCTGCAACGGGAGTATTTCCCCCGTGCACAAGCAGTGTCCGATTGGCAGTCATGGTAACGATACTGGTTCCCACTTGGCGTATCAGTGTCGGAAATCCAATGCCCATAATTGTACCAATAAGCAGGAGTCCCTCAGAACTGGTGATACGATGAAATCTTACCTGTGAACGCGAAGAGTGCAGATAGAGCAAGGCATAAAGACCTGCGGTTCCCTGACCGATGATTGTTGCCGTTGCTGCTCCTAAGACCCCCCATCTGCACGCTATGATCAGAAGGTAGTCAAGCACAATATTCAGTACATTACCGATGATATTAGCAATCATTGCGTGTTTTGCCGCGCCTTGTGCTCGAAGCTGCGCATTGAGAACGGTAGCGGTAGTGATACAAGGTGTTCCCCATAATATGATGCTGAGATACCGATGCATCAGGGGGATAGTCTCTGCACTTGCGCCGATAAAGAACATGATCGGTTGTAGATAGAGAAGACCTATTCCCATGATCGGCAGTGATCCCACCAGGACTCCCAAGAGTCCTGCCGTTGCTGTTTTACCCGCTTTATGCGACTTCCCCGCTCCTAGAAGTCGGGATATGAGTGAGGCGCTTCCTACACCGATCATGAGCGCAAGGCCGATAATGAAAAGATAGATCGGCATACTGATTCCCAACGCAGCAATACCCAGATGCCCGACAGCCCTTCCGATAAACAGCATATCCACCATGGTGTACAAGGTATTCACGAGCAGTCCGATCAAAGCGGGAGCAGAGAGGCGTATGAGTGTTCTTTTGATACGGGAATCTGCAAGAATGGGTGATACACGATGATCCATAGGCCTTCCCTTTATACCGAGTCTCTGAACAGGTGGATACAGAGTACCTCATGGCAATAGATGATGCCACTTTTAATTTGGATACTGATTTGTACTAAGAATGGAAGGGTGGAGATAACCAGAAACTTTGAGCCGTTTTACTTTGATTCATTTCTGAATTGAGAGGTTCACAGATACATCTATCTGAACAGTTTTTTGGCTGCTTCTAAATCATTGAAATTAGTATAACTGGTTATTAATTATGAAATTGACCAGTAAGTATTTCGATGATAGTCTTGGAATACATGATGGTGCAGAGTATCATCTCAAGTCTTTCGTGTATTACGTATCTTTATCTCGGTATCCTAGTGATATTCTTCGGGAAACATACGCCTGTGCAGAAATCATTCATAGTTCTCTGCGCGATGCTTGCGATGTGGTCTTTCGGTAGCTTCGGTCAACAGATCAGCAACACCTACATCGCGATTACCTATTTCAGTAAAATCTACTATGCCGGTTCAGAACTGTTTGTTCTAGCCGGTATTATCTTTATCATGTATCTCACCGACAGGTGGCAGTCGAAATTTTTTCGCATCTGTTTTATGCTTATCTGTGTCCGTGTTGCTATGTATCAATTTGTTAACATCGGTTTCAATCTCATCGCAAAGGATTATCCTGACGGATTTTGGTTTATCTCACATCAACTGATCACCGGATTAGAATCGTTATCTATACCAATTCTCGTCGCTTTATGGGGAAAAAAATCTCCATGGTATCGGGAACAGATACAAGCACGAATTATTTTCATCAGTACTGTCTCTGGTACTACAATCGGCATACTACTAGACTTTGCTGTAGGTTCGAGGGGGTTGCCTCCCTTCTCTTTCGTAGTTCCTCTCTTCTGGATGGCAGCGATTTGTTATGCGATCCTGCGCTATGGATTAATGCGATTCTCTCCTGTTTCCTTCGGACATTCATTGCTAACTCATATAGATCAAGCGGTTTTTATGATGGATGGTTCCTGGACTATATCCGACATAAATGGGGCTGGAAAATTTCTCCTTGAGCAGGATGATATCCCTAGAGAGGGGATATCCATGGAAGAAATTTTTATTGATGCAGAGCAGATCAAAACCCGAATTGAAACGGTTATTGCCTCATCTAAAACATTTTTTTCTCACGATGATTTTATACGCACTGCCGGTAATCATATAGTACCGGTGATAGCGAATTATTCGGTTGTGAAGGACTATTGGGGAGATCGTATCGGGATTATGATCATCTGCTATCCTCAGATCGATCTCCAGGCATTTGTTCGTCACTTTGCATTGAGTAAAAGACAAGCTGATATCTTACGACATATCATAAGCGGACGTACACAACAACAGACGGCAGATGCTCTTTTCATCAGTCTTCCCACAGTGAAGACGCATACGGCAACGCTCTATGCAAAGCTTGGAATATCAAGGCGGAGCGAGCTTTTCGCCCTTATACAAGGTGAACACATGAAATGTGAGTAAGTCAATTGAAGCATTGTTTCCCTTACTCTCTTACATTTTCATAAATTTCTGAGTCTGCCAGCACTAGTAATTTTATGCATCTTTGCAAATTTCAGATTTTATAGAAAAATCCACTACTATTTTGTAAATTATAGATTTATTCACTCATACTAAAGTATGAATTTTCTGTACTTGGCAAATTATCAGCAAAATAAAACTTGTGAGTATTAATAATAAGGCATACTATCGTGCTCGGAGTATGATTGAATCGTTACTCCTATAAGGAGGTCTCTATGAGACGAGTATGTCTATTCATTGGAATCCTTCTGCTGATCATAATCATGTCTTCCTGCAACAGTCTTTCTGAGCCATACACACCTGAATGTGAAGGCCCGCTGAAACCGGATATGGAAATCGGACGTGCTGGCATCGGATTCGAGCTCTTTCATACAGGAACTCTGACAAATGATGCGCAGGTTGTTATTTCAGGAACTACTTCTTTATTGGCTACCAATGAAGTAGCAGATGGAAGACTTCAATTATTTTTACGTACTAAAAGTCAACTCATACGCTATAAAGCAGGCGAGAGCTATACGGTGCGGTTCTCATATCGGGTACTTACAGCGCCTCCTGATGATTTGAGTGGGTTTGAATTATCGGTATATTCTCCAGAGGGAAGCGCGAATGAACAGTGGGTGCTTCCCTTTGCATTTAACGGAACCGTAGGGGAACTAGTAACTGCAAGTCACACCTTTGATCTATACGATTTTTCAGATTATCTTCTGGAATGGAATGTGATTGGATGTGGAAGTGTTGTCATTGATGATATTGAGATACTCGATCATGAAAATTCCGTTATCCTTACGGAAAATTTCGAGTACGATGCCCCTTATAAATCGGCTCAGTTATCTCTCCCTGATGCCCGTATAGGTCGACCATATCGGTATGCGCCAGCCATCCGAGGATCTGAACAGCTGCCGGAAAAACTGGAAGCCGCAACATCACTTCCTGCTGGTCTACACATTACCGACGGGGGAATGATTGAAGGTACACCAGAGGAAGAGGGATATTATACCCTCTTTCTAGCAGCTACTGATACATCGGGAGATATTTCCTATCTGCCGTATCGCTTACATGTCCTTGCATCTGATACAGGCAGTGTGCCGCCGCTCATCGGAAAAAAGCTTGTGGGAAAGAATAGCGTGGTCTATGCCTACGAGTCATATGAGAAAGCTTTCAGAAACCCATTGAAGGGGATGAGGCCGGGAATTGATCCGTCAATGAATCATCCTTGGGCCTCTCTGGCAAGGCAATATTTCGGTTGGAATCTTCTTGAACGCAATGCGTGTGATACCGTCGAGCGGATAGAGCTTGCCACTGATCATATGATTGGTGATCTGAGTGCGTATAACATCAAGATAATACCTCGCGTCTATCTGCTCTATACACCAGAGGATCCTTGCTGGCCAGAAGATCTGGAAGTAGGAGATTTTCACAGTAAAGAGTTCAAGGAACGGATGTTGCTGCTCATTGCGAAGCTCGGAGAAGCTTGGAACGATGACCCGCGAATTGCCTATGTCGAGATGGGAATCATCGGGGACTGCGGAGAGCATCATGATCCGGGGTTTGGGAATCTTGGGTTCATAGAACCGAATCCGGTTCCCTTTGCACAAGAGTTTGCCGAAGCTTTTCACAAGGCTTTCCCTGATAAGCTGCTCATGAGACGTTATCCAAGAGATTTTCCCGGTTTCCCGTTCGGTATCCATTGGGACGTGTTTGGAAATTATGATAATGATTACTGGGCAAATGATTCTGTCTTGATGGCAAAGGAATTGAAAAAACCGGAACATATTGAGGCATGGAAACATACCGTGCGTGGTGGTGAGATTGATCCCATATTTCTCGGGTATTCGGGATGGTCAGATTCCGATTTCTATGCTTTGGTGAAAGAACATGGACAAAGATTGGTCAGTATTATACAAGACCTTCATTGGAATCATCTTGCAGTACTCGATCGGTTGAATTATCAAGATCCGGAGTTATGGGAAATGTCAACAGCAATCCAGAATGCCTTAGGGTACACCTTCACCGTTCGAGAGGCTGAAATGCCAGCGCAACTCTGGCAGAACAAACTTAAGCTCTCAATCACAATAGATAATACTGGAACTACTCCACTATATTATCAATGGCCATTGCAAGTAGCGTTGCTTGATCCTGATACTCGTCAACCGGTTTGGTCTACCTCCTGGCCGGAATTGGATATTCGAAAGTGGCTACCAAGCGAGGTACAGAAGCTCGAACATACATTCCAGATTTCCGATATCCCAGATGGACAATATATTGTTGCAATTACCATTTTGGATCCTGCAGGCATGGTTCCTGCTGTACGGTTTGCTAATAAAAACTATTTTAGTGGAGGTTATACTCCGTTAGGGATTGTGGGCAAGGGAAACAACCCTAGCGAGTTCAAAGTACAAGGGTTTGATGATATTGCTGAAGATAGGTCTCTCTATTACCTGCCGGAGCGTTAGGGGCAAAGATTCTGGATGATAGGTGAAAGAGGAAGGGAATACCACTTCTTTCACCTCTGTGATTTTGCTGTTTTTTTGGTACCTATTGTCATTTCATCCCATGCTTTTATAGCAAATTCCCCCTATTCCCATTCGTTGACTTGATGGGAGTACCTGCAGTAGGCTTAGATGATGAGCTGGTTATTTCAGAATCTGGATGTGCTCTGGATATCTCGGTTTGATTATGAACGGGATTGGTATGTCAAAGTTCATGCACATACGCACTTCTTTCAGCTTATGTACATCTGCGAAGGGTCCTGCATCATTACCGTAGGATCACAGACTCATGAAGTTGCTGCCCCCCACATATTATTATATCCCCCAGAAACTCCACATGGAATTTTACAGGTGTTATCAGATCGGCTTGTTACCCTTGATGTAAAATTCAGTATTCAGGACAAACCGGGAAGAGATGCGATATCGATGATTCCTATCGTATCAGTACCTCGTGATGAACAGCCGAAATATATGCTGGAACAGATACGAAATGAAGGATTTAACCGACAATACGGGTATCGGGATGTGTGTGCTCATCAGTTGAGTCTGCTGTTACTCATGCTGCTGCGTTGGCACACTGGATTAGATGCAACCTCAGGTGGCAACGATACAGAGAGAATGGAGGTGAAACGGGAACATGATTTCAATCCGTTAACCAGTGCAATCATTGAATACCTACAAGAGCATTATATGGAAACCCTCACTTCAGACCAGTTAGAGCGACAGTTCAATTACAGCTACCGTTATATCAGCAGTGTGTTCGGACATGATACACAGATGACCCCGATGGTATATCAGAAGAAAGTCCGTATTGCCCGTGCACAGGATTTGTTAAGTTACACGCAATTTGAACTGAAGGAAATCGCTGAAGTGATCGGCTACAGTTCTGTGCATGAGTTTTCCCGTCACTTCAAGGCACAAGTAGGACTACCACCGGGGAAATGGCGCGAAAACAGCCAACATCACGTTCGCGAAGATGTCTGTATCAACCCGGAATTCATCAACGAGCTGTATGTTGACAAACAGAAACGGTAAGTTCCGAATCTGACATAGATTCATCCATATAGATCAAAGACAGTAGGATATTCTCATTATACACTCAACAGTACATACCATTGTGAGGAGCAATTCCATGCCTACCACCATGACTTTTGCAGATCTTGAACTTGTTGATACTGAAGTGGATCAACCAATGCAGACCATTGCTTATCTGGAGAAACCGTATAGTCTGAAATTGACCAAGGCAATAATACCTGAACCTGGTCCCGATGAAATCAGGGTCAAGATTATGTATGTCGGAATCTGTGGTTCCGATCTGGAAGCCTTTCGCGGGACAAGAAAACCGGAATTCATCAGTTTTCCAGCACGTCTTGGGCATGAGGTGGCCGGCATTATCGATGTTGTCGGAGAGAAGGTGCAGGGGCTGAAACCGGGAATGAAAGTTGCCTGTCGCTATGTGTGGGGTGCATATGCTCAGTACATCACATGCAAACCGTTTAATGTGCAGGTAATGCCAGACAGTTTTGACATGCAGTCAATCAGTCTCATTGAAATTCTTCCCGGGGTGATTCACACTGCAGAATTAGCAGAGATCGATTCTGGTACCACCGTATTAATCATGGGGCAGGGGGTGAGTGGGCTTATGCTTACTCAGGTACTCGCTCTCTATTCTCCTGCAGAACTGGTGGTGACCGACTTGAAAGATCGGAATCTCGAATTAGCCACACACTATGGTGCGACAAAAACTTTTCGGTTGCCATCGGCTGAGACACAGACAGCGGAGTTCCTAAAAGATGCATACCCAGATGGATTTGATGTAGTAATCCCTTGTTTGCTCGAAGGTGATTGTGTGATGGATGCGGTTAACTGTACCAGAATCGGTGGGAAAGTTGTCATGTACGGTGGTATCGGAACAGCGAAAGACGAGTTTGATTTCTTCAAGGTACATCGACGTCGAGCATCGATCATTTCAACTGAGCCTCGGCGTGATATCGACATGTACCGCTATTTTAAAGAAGGGGTCTCATTAGTCACCGATGGGCTGATACAGACTCGAGAGTATATTGATCGTGTATACCCGCTTGAGGATATACAGAAAGCTTTTGAGGAACGAATGGATCATACGAATGATGTCATTCATGTCCTCATTAATACACAACCGGAGGAAGAAAAATGAATGCTGCGAAGAAACAGAAACGATACAAATGGGGATTTCTCGGATATGGACAGGTCGCCCGGGAACATATGGCGGGTGCGGTACTGAACAATGTGGATTCCGAACTGTTTGCGGTTGCCTCACAGTCCCATTATCAGGATAGTACCATTGAGGCAACTCATCGATTCAGTCGATACGAGGATGTGATCAATCATCCTGATATTGATATCGTCTATATTGCACTTCCCAATACTATGCACGTAACGTGGACGATTAAAGCATTACAAGCCGGAAAGCATGTACTCTGTGAAAAGCCGATTGCCATGACTGTCGCTGAGGTCGAGCAGGTTATCAAAACCTCCGCTGAGACCGGATACAAGGTAATGGAAGGATTCATGTATCGTTATTCCAATCGCATGAAACGACTTGAAGAAGTTCTTGCCACCGGTCAAATAGGTGAGATCACCTACATTCAATCGAACTTCTTTTCCTTGAGAAGCAGGATTGCAGGGATCAGAGCTGATGCTTCACTTGGAGGAGGCAGCCTCTGGGATCTCGGTTGTTACCCGGTGAGTCTCATTATTGCGTTGTTTGGAGCTGCTGAAGGAAGTCTGCCGAAAATTCAGACAATGGGGACTATGGAGAAGGATATTGATACCTATCTCTCAGGGAACTTAGGATTTTCTCAGGGGAAGATCGGGACATTTTCCGCTGGTTGGATATCCGATGTACGCGATATCACCACCATGATTATCGGGAGTAGGGGAATTATTGAAATTCGTCGTCTATTTAACTGGGCTGAAGGGAGTATGAGCGTTATCAGTGAATCGGGACAGCAGGATTATGTGTTACCGGCAGAAGATCCCTTTGCCCCTGAGGTAGCAAGTTTCCTTTCTCACATCGAAGATGGTACCGCATTAGCGATGCCGCTTACTGAGAGTAAATATCTTGCAGCAGTTATGCAACAGATAGGAGATCATCTCGTATCCTGATTATCGGATTACGATTGAGGTAATGGGTTCTGCATGGTACTCTTTGGTTGTCATCGGTAATGGTACGTGATATAACCGGTGAGTTCAGGGAAGAGGAATATGCAGCATACATTTCCGCGGACAGGATTTTTCAGGTCAGCACTCAGCATTCGTGCAAAACTGATTATCATTTTTCTTACCGTCTCGATTATTCCTTTGCTGATAATCAGTTTTGTCTCTTATCGCATCTCATTTCAGAGTATCCAAGATAGTTCCGTAGAGAACTTTGCCAATCTTGCCGATCAATTGAATAAAAATATTGAACTGGTGCTGATGGACAGCAGGAATTTTCTGAAAATCAGTCAGTCAGAAGAAGTGCAACGATTTCTCACAAAATCAACCGACAGTGAATCTGAATACACTCACGCAATGGCTGTGGTCGAGTTGTTCAAGACCTATCGGGATCTCTTTGATTTTGATGAATTTATTGAAAATATCGTAATTCTCAATAATCAGGGAAGACATATCAGTGAGCGAAGAGGTGTCTACGATCTTCCGGTTCCTGTAACGGATTTATCAGTAGTTAAAAGAATTGAACAATCTCCCGATGAACTTACCATTATACCTAATAACAACCAAGATTACGTAGATCCTGTAACTCAAGAAAGTTATTTATCTATCTGTTCTGTACTTCGTAAACCCGTTACTCATGAAGAGATCGGCTACATTATTGTCGATCTCGATATGGATGTCATTTATGATCTGGTCACCACGATATCATTGCATCCACCCGGTGATTTTTTCATTGTGGAAAATGAGGACAGTATCGTGGCCCCTTTCCCCAACGATTATCAGAAAGGAGACTTATCAGCTGAGCATATCTCGTTGATAAAAGAAAATGAGCGAGGCTTCTTTAATGCCGATTATCATGGAGAGCCGTCGTTCTTTGTGTTTAATACCCTGAAGCTTACCGGCTGGAAAATTATTGGCAGAACTGATCGTAAAGACCTCCTGGCCAGCGCCATCGTGACGCGCAATATTGCTCTGACTATCGGAGCAGCTACTGCAGGATTTCTTATCTTGATATACCTCTTTATATCGTATCGTCTGACCCATCCGATCAGAAAGCTGAAGAACTGTATGCGGGAAGTTGAAGAGGGGAATCTTGATCTTCGTGCCGAGGTTTCCAGTCACGATGAGATTGCCGATCTGAGTGAAAGTTTTAATTCCATGGTGCAGCGAATAAAAGAGTTGATCGAGCTGACAGTGAAGGAACAGGAACTGGCGAAAAAAATGGAATTCAAAGCATTACAGGCTCAGATCAACCCACACTTCTTATATAATTCTCTGGAATCAATTCTCTGGATGGCTGAAGCAGGTAATAAAGAAGACATCATTACCATGACGAAATCACTTTCGAGTTTTTTCCGTATCATTCTCAGTAAGGGCGATGAGAAAATTACACTGCGTGACGAACTATCTCATATCACCAGTTATCTGGTGATTCAGAAACTGCGATATCGTGATATTCTCAGCTATGAAATTGATGTTCCGGATGAGCTTCTGGAATACCGGATCATCAAGATTGTACTGCAGCCGTTAGTGGAAAATGCTCTGTATCACGGTATTAAGAATACGCGATTGATGGGAAAAGTGCGTATTCAAGGACGTGAGCTTGAAAAGCAGATTGTGCTTATAGTCGATGATAATGGAGTAGGGATGTCTGCTGAGAAACTTGCAGAACTGCAAGAGATGTTCACTTCTGAATACCATCTGGGAACCAGTTCCTCTAGCTATGGGCTAAGGAACGTCAATCAGCGGCTTAAACTTGAGTATGGTGATAATTATCGGTTGCGAATCACCAGCGTACAGGGAAAAGGAACTCGGGTGATCATCAGAATACCTAAGGAGATTCATCATGTATAAGACTGTATTGGTAGAAGATGAAATTATTATCAGAGAGAATATTCGAGATAACTTCCCGTGGCAGAAGCACAATCTGTTATATGCAGGAGAAGCTGCTGATGGAGAAAGCGCATTACAACTGATAGGTGATGTCAAACCGCAAATCATAATCACTGATATCAAGATGCCCTTTCTGGGAGGATTAGATCTCAGCAGAATCATTAGGCAGCAGATGCCCTGGATAAAAATCATCATCATGACCGGACATGATGAGTTCGAACTAGCCCAGCAGGCGTTGAAAATCGGTGTGTCCGACTATCTGTTGAAACCCATCGGGCTCTCTGATTTGGAGAAGTCGATCCAGGCAGTGGTAGGGGCGATCGAGCAGGAGGAGCGGAACCTGCTTAATATTGAAAAGCTTCAGGAAGAGACAGAGATTAATCGTAATTATTTGAAAAATGATTTTCTGAAAAATCTGCTGTCGGGTGTGTTGAGTCTCCCCACTATTTATGAAACCGCTAATGAATTAGGAATGAACCTTCAGGCTGCTCGTTATGCAGTAGCTCTGCTTCATCTGAACATACCGGAGGAATCTGCCGGAAACAGTTATGGAGAGCTCATCAAGGCTCTGTCAATTATCCGGTTTCTCGAGGAAGACACCATCTTCCTTGTTCGGGAGAGCCTTAAATCCTATGCATTGATTATTACCGGTTCTGATGAAAATGTGCTGCAAAGCAGTTGCTACCGCATTGGAGAGTCTGTTAAAGCAGAATTAGAAAATAAAACAGCAGCTCTGGTAAGTGTATACATAGGCAGAACGGTGAAACGGCTTATTGAGGTACATCAATCGTACCAGGATGCAATGAAAATTGCTAATTTTTCCTACCTGTTTGGCTCTCATAAGATTGTGGGTATAGATGATCTTGTCATGGTCAATCCATATCATGGGTTCTCCATCCCGTTTGAACGGAATGAACTGGCCCGATTTCTCAGGATTGGGACAAAACAGGACCTAGGGGAGTTTCTTGCGACTCACCGAAATAGATTTCTCAGTTATCCGCAAACCCTGTTTCATATGATGCTTATCCGATTTAACCTCTACTATGAAATATCGCAACTTCTTGATGAAATTGGATTTTCTGAGGAGCATCGGGAAGAGATCGAAGTTATCAGTTCTTTGATGGGGAACTGTTCTCAGCAGTTTGACGTAGATGGGATAATGACTCAGGCAGAGCAGGCTATTTCCTATACCATTGAACAACGTGAAGTCTGCAAAGTGCAGAAATATGATTACATCATCGAGAAAGCAAAAGCCTATATCCGGGAAAATTTCGATAAAAACACCCTGCAGCTACCCGATGTTGCCGCGTATGTACATGTAAGTGCAGGGCATCTCAGTACGGTGTTCAATCAGGAAAATGGGGTAAGCTATACTGATTACGTAGCCGAAGTCCGTATAGATAAGGCAAAAGAATTACTGAAGTCTACCGATATGAGTTCGGCTGAAATAGCGTTTCACGTGGGATACAATGACCCGCATTACTTCTACACTATTTTCAAAAAAGTCACTGGCATGACTTCAAGCGCGTATCGCAATAACAAAGAAACCTCATAGGATGACGTAAAAAAAATTTTTGGCTTAAATGTAGGTAACTTATTATATTAATATAAGATAGATGGGTTTCTAGGAGAAGTGAGTTTGTTGAAAATTCTCCGATTATTGCCAAAACATGAAAAAATTATACCATGGTACCGGGCAGATTTGCTTCATCTCATCATCGTTTTCTGTGAATCTTACACATCTTCATGAAAATCCTACATTGTGCGCTGGTAATTCCCATTCGATAATCAACATAGAATTTGCCAAAGCAAATAAAAACGGAGGGTTAACCATGAAAAAAAAGATTGTCATTCTTTCTTTGGTACTCGTGATGCTGATGAGTTCTGCAGTATTGTTTGCTGCCGGATCATCTGAAGAGAAAGCATCTCAAGAAGAAACCAAAACTTTTGCTATCGTGTATCCGATTGTACACCCATTCTTTGAGCCGGTAACGGAAAGCGCAGAAGCGTATGCAAAAGAAATGGGTTACAAAGTGATTACCCGGGCACCCGAAGGTGTTGGAGTGAATCAGCAGATTGAGATTATGGAGAATCTGATCTCCATGAAGGTCGATGGTATTGCTATCGTCCCGACAGATCCTGAAGCTTTGACTCCATACATCAACAAGGCTATCGAGGCAGGTATTCCTACCATCTGTTTCGAATCTGATGTTGCTGAGAGTAAAAGACTTGCTTTCTTAGGTACTTACAACTACAACGCTGGAAGACACTTAGGATCAGTTGTCGGTCGTGAACTTAACGGTAACGGCACTATGATCATAGCTACCGGTCTTCCCACTCAGCGCAGCCTGAATGAAAGAATTCGCGGTATCGAGGAAGAACTTGCTGAAAATTTCCCCGGTGTTGAGATTCTCGATATTCAGACCGGACAGGGGGATCCGAACTTGACCGTCAATGTTATTGAAACCATGATCCAGTCTTATCCCGATTTCGATGTCTTTACCAGCATTGACGCCACCGGTGGTCCTGCTGCAGTTGCTGTCTGGAAGTCCCGAGGTTGGACAGCTGATGACCATATGATCATCACATTCGATAATATGGAACAGAATATTCAGGGTATCAGAGATGGCCAGGTGACTTCAGTTGTCTCACAGAAGCAGTGGCTCTGGGGTGAAATGATTCTTAAAACACTTAACAATATCATCAACGGAAATGAAGTTCCTGAATCAACCGACACCGGTACCGTCGAAATCACCAGTGAAAATGTAGAAACCTACATGGAAACCTGATCGACAGAACGTTACAAAACTTAACGGTCGGCAGTTACCGAGGTGCTGCCGGCCAACCAGTTATGAGTAATCAGTAGTTTCTTAATAAGGATAGAATTATGAAAGATGTTAAACCCCACAAAGGAACTTCCCAGAATCTGGAACAGAGTGATCAGCATATGATCGCGCGGATGACCGCCGCTATCAGGGGTGAAAGAACCAGTGGGCTCATTTTACTGATGATGCTGATCATTTTGGTCCTAGCTTTGCTTAAGCCGGACACCTTCTTCACTTCCAACAATCTCTTCAACATCGTCAAACAGGCAAGTATTGTATCCATTATTGCTTTTGGTCAGACGTTTGTTATGGTTTCCGGGGGAATTGATCTCTCTGTTGGATTTTCTTTAGGGCTCTCCGGGGTAATCATGGCTGATTTTATCAAATTGAGTCTTCCTCCAGGTGTTGCTATCATTGCGGGACTCGCCATAAGCGTGATTATCGGGATCTCAAATGGATTGATTATCACCAAATTCAAGCTTCCGCCATTTATTGTCACTCTGGGTATGGCCAAAATTGCCCGAGGCGTGATGTATGTAATCACTCGGGGATATCCGATCCCGGTAAAAGATCCTTTTGTTATCTGGCTGGGTAACGCGTATGTAGGTCCGATTCCGATCATGGTCATTATTATGCTTGTGTTGTTTGTTATTGCTGCCTATGTCCTGGGGAAGACGGTATTTGGACTGAGAACCAAGGCTATCGGTGGAAATGAACATGCAGCACGACTCACAGGAATCAAAGTCGATATGCACAAGATCCAGGTCTATGCAATGACTGGGCTGCTTTGTGGTATTGCTGGAATAATCATGGCTGGACGAGTGAACTCGGGAAATCCGAATGCAGGAGTCAATTTCGAACTTGATTCAATTGCCGCAGTAATTGTTGGTGGAACTGCTATGAGTGGAGGCGAAGGAACGGTTATCGGGACACTGCTCGGTGCTCTCATACTCCAGATTATCAGCAATGGACTGGTGCTCATGAATGTGAGTATCTATTGGCAGACTATTGTGGCTGGAGCGTTGATTATCATCGTCTGTGCACTCGATAGTTTCTCGCATGCAAAAGAATCTGGAGCAGCATGAAACCCGTATCGGGTATTGGTGGGTAACCTATGAATAGCAAAGAAATACTTCGAATGGAGCATATTCACAAGAGCTTTCCCGGTGTGAAAGCTTTACAGGATGTTTCTTTCGATCTTCAAGAGGGCGAAGTCCATGCCCTTGTAGGTGAGAACGGTGCCGGAAAAAGTACGCTTATGAAGATTCTCGGTGGTGTCTACATCCCTGAAGAAGGACAGATCGTCATAGATAATGAGGCGATACGGTTGAAGAATCCGAGTGAAGCAATACTGCATGGTATCAGTGTAATCTATCAGGAATTCAACCTGATACCGACCTTGAGCGTAGCTGAAAATATTTTCCTGGGGAAAGAATATATAAAAAGTCATAGTACGACACTTGATCGAAAGATGATGAATAAGGATGCCGCTGCCGTCATGACAAAACTTGGGCTTCCCCATTTTGACTGTGCCCGTTTAGTTCGAAATCTGAGTGTTGCGCAACAGCAGATGGTGGAAATCGCTAAAGCGGTGTTCAACAATGCCCGGATTCTGGTGATGGACGAACCGTCCGCTGTGTTGAGCCAGACAGAGACAGACTTATTGTTCACCTTGATTCGAGATCTGAAGAAGAAAGGAATCACCATCATCTACATCTCGCATCGATTGACTGAGATTTTAGAGCTTTCTGATCGTATTACTGTTCTTCGTGATGGGCAATTTGTCATTACTTATAATAACCATGAAGGCAACATAACCGAAGATGATCTCATCAATAAAATGGTCGGCCGTGATATCAGTGATATTTATCCCGATCGAAGTGATGTGAAAATCGGTGAAACTATTTTTGAGGTGACGCATATTTCCCATAAGGGATTATTTCATGATATCAGCTTCAGTCTCCACAAGGGCGAGATCCTCGGCTTTTCTGGGTTGGTCGGTGCCGGAAGAACCGAAGTCATGAAGGCACTGTTCGGGTATTATCCCATCGATGAAGGAGAAATCAGCATCAATGGACAGTCAGTAAAGATCCGTTCGATCCACGATGCGATAGATCAAGGTATTGCTCTCGTTCCGGAAGATCGGAAACGGGAAGGACTTATTTTACGGCTTACTGCAGCACAGAATATGATTCTAGCCGGCATTGGGAGTGTCCAGCAGTTCGGAGTTTTGCTAAAGAAATCAGTGAAGCACTTGGTTGACCAGTACATCCGGAAACTGGATATCCGACCTGCCATACCGAATCGTACAGTTGATAATTTCAGTGGTGGAAACCAGCAGAAAGTAGTCATAGCAAAATGGTTAGCCACCCACCCGAGAATCATCATCCTTGACGAGCCAACTCGTGGCGTAGATGTGGGAGCCAAGGTTGAGATTTATAAACTGATTGATGAGCTTGCACGATCAGGGCTCGGGGTGATTTTCGTCTCTTCCGAACAACTTGAGATCCTTGGTATGTGTGATCGCATACTGGTATTACACAACGGTGAAATCAGTGGAGAATTTACTAAGGATTCAGCTACAGAAGAACTGCTGCTCGCTGCAGCTGCAGGTCTGAATAAACGATTTGCATAGATACTTAAAGGGGGAATAGTATGAAGCATTACAAATTATTTATTAATAATGAATGGGTATCCGCATCTACCGGAGAAACGTTTGTTTCCACCTGTCCGGCAACTGGTGAAGAACTTGGAATTTTTGAAGAGGCCGGTCTTGATGATGTGGATACTGCCTGTACCGTGGCGAGAAAGACTTTCGAAAGCGGCATCTGGTCCCGCATGGAGAATAATGAACGGGCAAGAATCATGCTCAAAGCTGCCGATATCATGGAGAGAAGGTGGGATGAACTCTGTCGGATGGAGGCTCAGGATACGGGAAAACCGATTTTTGAAGTACAGACCGGCGATATGCCATATTCAATCTATGCCTTCCGTTATTTTGCGAACCTTGGGCGAGAGATAAAAGGTGAATACATCCATATCGCAAATGAGAGTTATATCCACGATTATCTTGTGTATGAACCGTACGGTGTAGTGAGTGTTATTGCTCCGTACAATTTCCCATTACATCTCCTGACACGTAGTCTTGCTCCAGCGCTTGCTACAGGAAACACGGTAGTATGTAAGGCTTCCTCGATGACACCGCTTACCACAGCAGTGCTTGGTGAGATCATACTTGAAGCAGGATTCCCACCAGGGGTTGTGAATATTCTTTCCGGGCAGGGGAGTACCGTGGGTGCTGCCATGGCTTCCCATCGTGAAGTCGATGTCGTCGCACTGACAGGGTCTGAACAGGTTGGCCGACAGCTGTTGGAACTCTCAGCACGATCCGAAATTATTAAAAAGAATGTACTTGAGCTAGGCGGGAAGGGCCCGGTAATTGTCGAACCCGACTGTCGTTATGAAGATACAGTTGTCGGCGTAGCTGACGGGTTGTTGCTCAATGGTGGTCAGGTCTGTTGTGCACAGACACGACTGATTCTTCATGAGTCTATCTATGATCAATTTCTGAAAGATCTTGCTAAAGAACTGGAGAACAGGAAACCTGGAGATATCCTCGACCCGAATACTCGTATGGGTTCGATGATCAATAGAAAACAACTGGATAAAGTTGACATGACGGTGAAAAATGCTATAGCTGATGGCGCGACCCTCATTTGCGGAGGTGAGCGATTCACCGGTGAATATTTTGACAAGGGGGCTTTCTACAAACCGACGGTTCTGGCAAATGTCAAAGAGGATATGAAGTGTTATCGGGAAGAAATTTTTGGTCCGGTTCTCGTAGTGGTCAAGTATTCGGATATCGATGAGGCTATTGCCATGGCTAACGCATCCAAATTTGGTCTTGGAGCTGGAATCTTCAGTGAGAATCACAAGACGATCCATTATGCTTCTCAACGGCTGAATGCGGGTTCAATTTTCGTTAATATGCCTAATACGGCACGTATGAACGCGCCATTCGGAGGAAACCGCAACAGCGGTATCGGAAGGGAATATGGGTCAGCAGGATTACACGAATATCTGAGAAGCAAGAATACCATTTGGAATATGGCATTCGGGTATCCAGAAGAGCAGAACGAAATCTATTTCTAATTACTTGTCTATCTGCAAGCAGGGCTACCACGGTATGACCAATCGTGGTAGCCCAAATGTGTATTAGTGGGGTCCTTGTCGACACATACGATGAGCAGTCTCTTCATCCACCGGTTTGCTTATTAGATAACCCTGCAGATAGTCACAACCATGCTGCTCAAGATACGTACGTTGTGCTTCAAATTCTACCCCCTCAGCCACTACCATATGCCCGAGGCGATGAGCCATGGAGATAATATCTCCGGTGATCGCTTCTTCTTCTGACATGATCATCAACGGGTCTATGAATGACTTATCAATTTTCAGACAATCAATGTTCATATCCCGCTCTCGTGCATATGATGAATATCCTGTACCGAAATCATCAAGTGCTATACGAATACCCAGGTGTTTCAATGAACGCAGAAGGGTATTCACCTCCTGAAAATTGATGGCAAATATACTTTCAGTAATCTCTATCATGATATTTGCAGGATTTACTCCGGTTTCAGAGACGATTTTGGTAAAGACATTATAAAATTCTTTCTTAAGCAACTGAAACGGAGAAATGTTGATCGAAACAGATAACTCAGTATGACCTGCATCGTGAAGAGTCCTGAGAAAGAACAATGCTCTTTTGATGATTTCATCGCCAAGGGGTACAATAAGTCGTGTTTTTTCTGCAAGCGTAATAAATTCAAGCGGAGGAACGATACCTAACTGGGGGCTATCCAAGCGGGAAAGTGCTTCAAATGCATAAATTTTCCCGGTCCTACCATCAATTATTGGTTGAAAGAGGAGAAAGAGTTTTTCTGGGTGTTCCCCCTCGATAATATGGTGTATCTCCTGTTGAATGATCTTTTCCCGTTCAATCCCCTTGAGCAGTTCCGAGTTAAAGAAACAGGCACTGAAATTGTGTTCAAAAGTGGCCAGCGAATTTTCAGTTGCGAGTTGGAGATGAGTGATCAACTGGTCAAGATTCTGATAATTCCCCTTCTTTAATTCTACCACTCCAATGCCCCATCCAATTCGTTCCATGGAAAGTAATGGTGCGATGGTTTGTGATATTTTTGCACAGAATTCCTTGATTTCACCTGTATCTGCATAGCCGGTATAATAAAATACAAACCGATGTTCGTAGGTATTATGCAGTGAACACTGATCAGTAACATGTGCCTGCAATGCACTGGCTACCTTTTTTATTAGTTCTCGTGTATAGAGAAAACCATAGGTGGCAGATAATGATTGAATCATACTGATATCAACAGCGATAAGTGCTCGATGCCCTGTGGATTTATTCCGTAATTCCTGTTCAAGTAACCGTTCAAGATAGCGACGATTGTGCAATCCGGTCCACAGATCGTGCTCGCTCGTGTAGGTAAGTTCCTCCTCTATCTGTTTCCGCTCGGAAATATCCAGGATGATCCCTTCGATTGCCTGCACATGGTCAGTTTCATCATACACACCCTGTCCGACTTCCAGGACCCATTTACGTTCTCCGGTTCTCGTAATAATCTCGTATTCCTGCTTAAATACCCGATGTTTGTGAAGTAGGGTATCCCATGATTTCCAGATACGTTCTCGATACTCAGGAGCAATGACGTCGTTAAACGATAGGGTACTATTCTGGATGAGATCATTTGGGGTATAGCCGGTAAGATTGAGACAGCCATCAGATACGAATTGCATCGTCCACTGCCGATCATAGTTGCATCGATAAGCCATGCCAGGTAAATGAGAAAGCAATACCGTTTTGCTTCGCTCGCTCTCGGCGAGAGACTGAGCAAGTTCTTTCCGTTTGGTAATATCCTGGACGATTCCTACTATCGTCCGTTCAGAATCTGCCGTAGTATTCAGAGATGAAACAACACTATAGGCCCAGGTAATTGACCCATCGGGACGAATGTATCTTTTTTCTAAGTTATAGCTCTGTATCTGCCCTGATTGCATCTGATGGAACAGTTGTTGTTCCTGTGCAACATCATCAGGATGAGTAATATCTTCCCAATCTAAAAAGGCTAGCTGCTCTGCAGTATATCCGGTCAACTGCTCAAACGCTGGATTCACATTCCTATAAACATTCTCCGTTTCTCCATCCTGAATCAATACAATTCCCACAGGAGCTTGAGAAAATAGTGCATGTGCAATCTTCTGTTGCTGTGTCAGTCGATTATTCAGCAGTTGTTGCTGGTGTAATTCCCTGTGCATTGAGATGCGTGCCTGGAGAATCTGTGCGGTGATGGGTTTTCGCAGATAATCTGACCCGCCGAGTTTTAATCCCATGATCTCGGATTGAATATCCTGTGCATCGGTGAGCATGAGTGTGCGGATATGGGAATACCGATCAGAAGCATGAAGTTGTTTCACCAGGCTCAGTCCACGGTCGTTCATTTCAACAATGTCGATAATAACCAGAAATATCGAATGCGTGTTGTGGAGAATTTCAAGGGCTGATGGAATGTCACTTGCATACACCAATGCATCAGATCCGATGCTCTGCATGATTAATTGGTAATCCGAATTATTGATACCTACAGCTAACAGGCCTATCGGCATGGATGAAGCTCCCTTGACTGAAAAGAGCACCTTCTATTCGATGAATCCTGTTGGTATATATTGCGTCTGAGAAACCTGTGGGACATACTTCGTTCTTGATACATCATACACCAGCGATTATCAGCCTTGTCAAATCGATCTCTTTTACGCAGTCCCCCGAGCATGTACCCCTCTCTGATGGTGCGATTATAACCGGGGGAAGAAAAATCGTACAGAATATTTTCAGAAAAATACGAAATAGGAAGGTTTATAGGCAAAGGTTCAACACTTGACATTCGTTCGGTACACGGTACAGAATAGGAAGAACTGTTGCATAAGCAACAAAAACTACGAAATCTGTGTGCGAGGATTTTGGTGAAATCGTATCAACAGCTGCTCATGCAATCGGCACTATTCTCTCCCCTTACCGAAGAAGAATTGCCCCATATGCTCCATTGTCTTGATGCCTTTGAAACCACATATACCCCGAATCAATTCATTATCCATGAAACTGATTCAGTAGATACGTTGGGGTTAGTTCTGGAAGGAAAGGTGCAGATACTTACCGACGATGCTTTGGGAAACCGATCAATTACTGCCATATTCGGTCCTGGCGAAGTATTTGGCGAGGTGTCTGCAAGTAAACTTGCTCAGATAAGCCCTGTGACGGTCATGGCGGTACATGACTGTAAGATTCTACACTTGAAATTTTCAAAACTCGTAAAACCCTGTACGCGAGCGTGTCCATTTCATTCTCGAGTCATTTATAATATGATGAATATACTTGCCGAACGCAATCTTATGATAAATCGAAAGCTATCTATTGTAAGTCAGCGCACCACTCGGGAGAAGCTCCTTTCATATCTTGCCTGGCAGAGACAGGATCATGATTGCAGTACTTTCACCATTCCCTTCAACCGTGATGAACTTGCCGATTACCTGTGTGTGAACCGCAGTGCATTGTCTCGGGAAATATCACACATGTGTTATGAAGGGCTGATTCAGGCAGAACGGAATCGTTTTACGTTGTTGATAGATCAGGAATCAGCGCAGATTTGCTGAATGATATCCAGTGCCCGCTGATGCCAGGACATAATGAGACCATATCGATCACCTCCCCCATGTTTTATCTCTGAGGGAGGACGACCAGGAACGCTACAGGTAATGAAAATCTCATGAGTTTCCGGGTCGACAGCGGTGAGAATAGCATCGACACGGTAGGCGAGCGAACCATCGGTATACTTACCCAGTAACACCGGTTCATAGCGAACCAGAATCCACGTTTCAGCCTCTTCAGGAGTAAAGTAATCATCAGTCTTTCTGAATAGTGAAATCTCAGAGCCATCAAAAGGAATCTCAATGATCAAAAATGGACCTGATAATGTTTTTGTATATAACTCTCGTGCTGTTTTCTGTTTTACAAGTTCCTGCAGGGTTTCAGCATGTTCATCGATGAATGTATCAGTCTCTGGGTGGTTGATCGGTTCAAATTGAACCCCACCATCGGTAAGCATCGCGCCGAGAAGGGATGAACGTATACCTTCCTGCAGATCAATGGTATAGACAGCTTGATTGTCATAGGCATTCCGGTAGAATATCCGATCACCAAAAAACTGAAGACCTGAAGCAATATCATCAGAAAGCTTTGTGATCTTGGAGCCATCAAGCTGACTGAGATATATTCCCCCGGAAACAGAGGTGAATACCAAATACTGTTCACAGATCGTATATTCAGAAACCGTTCGAACCGTAGCTTCAACCGTGGTACCGTGAGAAATCGACTGCCTCATAAGACGATCTTCATCCATAAAATAGATCCAGGAACCGGCAATCTGAACTGCCCGGTAGGTGTTACCGGTTATCTGTTGGGCGATCATTCCTGTTTGTAGATCTATCTGCATAATAGTTGCCTGATCAGGCACATCGGTGATATAGGCATACCCGTCAGCAACACCTACAAGCTTTCCCGTGCGTTCGGTAATAAGATGCGGGACTGCCTCCGGGGCGTCAGCAATATCGATACCGAGATCCAAGGCATAAAGTTTTTCTGTCTCAGTAGTGAGATATATCGTACGGTCAAGTAATAATGCCTTGCTCAGTGGTTCAGAAAAGAGGGTATGGGTTGCGTATTGTTCAACATCCAAAGCTGTAAGCGTCTGATTATTGGTATGGTCTACATACAGGAGAAACCGATCGAAGAATCCGATCAGTGTTCCATCAATTTCCGCAATCAGTTCATTACGGGCAGTCAGGCTTCCAATTTGTGCTACGGGGAGTTCCTGAAGATAGTATAGCGTATTTTCACCTGGAAACGACATCTCTTGGATGATGTACAGCATCCCGTCACGTTGCAGGATATAACCACCATTACGAATATTCGAAGCAGTATTACCTCTCAGTTGAAATTCTTCATCGATGAGTTGATCATTAATAGCATGTTCCATACGGAGAGCCGTCTGTCCATCAATCACAATGCGATCTGTGTGAGTACATCCAATCAACATCCCTGATATTACTAACGTAATGAGGAAGAACAGACCTCGAATAGCACTCAATGTACACCTCATGGTATTCAGACTCTATCGGTAACAGTGGTCAGCGTCAACTGGAGATAACGGGTTCATGAGACCTCCCACTTTGGTAGATAGCCTCTATCATGCGGACCGTTTCCCTTCCATCCTCTCCACTTACCAATGGGCGACAACCGTCGACCACAGCACGGGCGAAATCATCTATCTGTCGGGAGAAAAAATGGGTGTTTGGGTCGATCGTTCTGAAAAACGCTTCATCTTGTTCCTTGAATGTTGCAAGGAGCACCTCTTCACCCGGTATCATCCACAAGTCATTCGTGGGTGATGCAGCAGCACTGCCTCCGGTAACGATAGAACTTGCACTGTTCTGCACGCCAATAGAGGCTCCACTCGAACCGTGTATATGCACCTGGGCATACAAGCCCGGTTTTTGTGCGTTACTCACGAGAATGGAACCAATACCTCCACGAGAAAATCGGACAGTAGCCACTGAAGTGTCTTCTACCTCAATCCCTGGGTGATTCACATTTTCCCACTCGCCGAATATCCGTTCCACAGGGCCCATGAACCAGTGCATCAGATCAAGTAGATGCGGTGCCTGATTAATAGTTACGCCACCGCCTTCTTTGTCCCATGTACCTCTCCATGGTGCACTATCATAGTATTGTTGTTCTCTCCACCCAAGTAAGGTTGCCTGTGCTACTGCCGGAATACCGAGCTTTCCACTCTCCACCGCTTCTCGCATACGCATATTTGCGGGGAACCAACGTTGTTGACTTATTACAGAAAGTACTTTCCCTGTACGTTCAGCTCCAAGAATCATATCGGTACACTCTTGCACCGTTACTGCCATCGGTTTCTCGACAAGTACGTGACATCCGGCTGCAAATGCAGCCAGCGTATCATCCCGATGTTGCGGATGGGGTGTCGCTACGATCACAGCATCAATATGATCAAGAGCAACCATTTCTTCCACACTCGCTCTGCTTGCAATATTCCAATGATCAGCAAAAACCTGTCGGTGATCAGCATTTCTTCCACAGACTGATACCAAGGTAGCTCCGAGAGAGTCTTTTATTGCCTGAGCGTGTAAATGTGCCACTCTTCCATAACCGATTAAACCAAATCGGACAATGTCCATAATCTCTCCTTCTCTGTCTGTCTATGGGAGCATTCTCTGTTGCGAACCCTGCGCTATTCGCTGGGCAAATGCTCTCAGTTTTTCGATTACAAACGTTTTATTCCGCTCCCGTTTTGGGATACGCAGGGTTTCCTGATTGATATAACTCATAACGGCACTGATCAAATCATGTTGTTCGGAGATGAAAACGAATTTTGGATCCCGATGTTTCATCACCAACAATCCCCCCTGATCCATGGCAAAGAGCTGCACCGTATGGAGCATATGTTTGTTGGGGAGGATTACCATGTCCAGCTGTTTGTACTTAGCGAGCATATCGATAAGGGCCATCAGATGTGCATGATACTCCATAGGATGATACGTGAACTTCCGATGAGTGAGTAATTCCGGCACCAGGGCAGGAACACGACCTTTCAGCACATCGGTTATCCGAGGGAGGCTTATTACCAGTTGAAACGGCGTATGTTTCAGATGTTCTTCAGACGCTTTCAGTCGGCGACTCTGATTTTCAAGCAGTTCTTCACGGAGTACCGGTGGTATCTGTTCCCGTATCAACATGGATTCCAGTAAATCCAACGGCATACCATTGATCAAGAGACTCTGCATCCCAATTCCTTTGGTACGATATGACGTGAATAGGTTTAACTGCTCATCAATAAATTTTTGCGTATCTTCTCCCGTATAGGTGCGTACGAGAGGCTTGCAGAGCAATCGTTGCGTCTCAAAGGTAATCTCGGCTGCTTTGACAGATGCTGGATCAGTGGTATACAGATACTGCACGGTATCATGACCTTGACCGCGGACACTGGTTGATGATACAACCGCTTCTCCTTCAATGACAAAGGCGGTATGATGAAACAAATCATCCCGTTTTTCGGGATAGTAATAACTCACAATCGCTCCGGTCATATAGAAAGGCAACCAGCGTTGAACTGCAATAGCCAGTTCATTGCTATCCCGAGATAGGGTATGAATGACATTGATTTTGAGCCCTCTTCTGATGCATGTGCTCATGAGTATATACCATTGTCTGGCAAATATCGGATTCTCTACGATCCAATCCATCGGTTCATCGCTGAATAGAAGCATTTTTGCATTGACCCGCTCTGATTGGAGTGCTCGAATAAGCAGCTTGATCGTGGCAGACCGAAGACCTGCATGTCCGCTGAAGGTTTGAAAGTCGACACTCTGACCATGCGGCTCGGTCGGAAATGGTACATCGGGTGATGGAGGAAGAGTTTCGCCAACTGTTCCGATACTATCGAGAAGTACTTGCACCGACTCAGAGCTGATCTTAGCCTCATTGGAGAGCCAACGATTGAGATAGGTAGCGATTACGGATTCACTGACATTCTTATCTTCCATCTGATGGCCGGTAAGTTCAAGTAATGCTACACGTTGAAAATCCTGACGAGCCTGGGAAGCAAAGTAAACCCCGATCTGCTGAATGTAGCGTGAATCATCTCCCGGTTCTCGAGCCCCGGTTCTCCATCGACTAATCAAAGAAGGATCAACGTTCAAAGCTGCTGCGAGTTTGCTGTTTGTGGTATTTGCCATTTTCATAAGCAAATTTATTTTCTCGTTAAAATGCATGATCTTCCTTCTTCTTTACCTCTTATGACTGTAGTATAGCAGGAAGTATCCAGGTATTCCACTGGTGAGCCTATGGTAAAAAAACACACGTTCAATCCACTGGGATGCCCATTGCTATCTGTTCATTTCCCCTGTTCATATGAATTGCCTGCTTTTTAAAACGAGGGAGCTGTGATAAAGTAGTGCTGTTACTGTGGAAAAACAGGTGTGAGGAGGAGACCCGATGAGTGTGATTACCCGAGAAGTTACTGAACAGGATATTAAACTGCTGTATGAGACAGCGCGTATTGCAACCGAGTCACGTGCTGGGGGTAACCATCCGTTTGGTGCGCTCCTCGCGGATGCTGAAGGGAATATATTACTCGAACAACCAAATGATGTAGTAACCGGACATAATGACTGTGGACATGCTGAAACGTTGCTGCTTATCCGGGCATCACAACAGTATGAGCGTGATTTCCTGGCAACCTGTTCGTTATATACAAGCGTTGAACCCTGTGTTATGTGCACGGGAGCGCTCTACTGGGCGAATGTCGGTCGCCTCGTGTATGGCATCACTGAACAGATGCTTCTGGAAATGACAGCAGATAATCCGGAGAATCCTACCTTCGATCTCCCCTGTCGAGAAGTGCTTGCTCATGGGCAGAAACAATTCACTGTGGTCGGTCCAGTAACTGATCAGGCACTCATACAGCGTATAGTTGAAGACCATAAAGGATTCTGGGACTGAAAGAGGCCGGTGATGAACCTTGATAGCTATTTGCCCTTCATACTGAAAAAAACAAACATCGCCCGTATTGAGCGCAATCAGCTGCTCATCGGTGATCGTCGTATCCTCCCCTGGAACCATGAGATGGTGCCGTGCAATACGGTTGAGGAGGTAGCACAAGCTATTCGGTCTATGGTTACCCAGGGTGGGGGCCCATTGCAGGTTGCACTTACTTTCATTCGATTACTCGGGCAACGCATATTCCTCGGTGAGGAATCGAATTCTCTTTCTGTTTTCATGCATGCAGCTGACACATTGGCATCAGCCCGTCCCACCAATACTATGATGGCTCGGACTATTCGAGCGGTGGTGGCTGAAGTCGGTAGATGGTACACCTGTGGCGGTATCCAGGGGATGTATGATCACGATTTTCCTGTATTCATCGATGAGATTATCGATCGATACGAAGAACAATTTGATCGTGATTATGATGCGATGAGTGAATATGGAGAAAGTCTGTTGTCCCATGAAGAGGGGATATTGACCACCTGCTTTGCCGAGCATTCATTTATTCTGGCTCTGGTTAAGGCTAAGGCACGAGGTAAAGAGATTGCGGTGTACGTGCCGGAAACACGACCGTATCTGCAGGGAGCCCGCTTAACCGCTCCTGCTTTACACGAACTGGGAATCACCACGTATCTCATCACCGATGGTATGGGAGCGCATTTAATGCAGGAGGGAGTGATACAGCGGTATCTCACTGCTGCAGATACTGTTGCCATGGATGGGACGGTGGTCAACAAAGTAGGCACATTGGCAAATGCTATCTGCTGTGCTCATTATGGCATTCCCTACCATGCTTTTTCTCTCTCTCCCGATTCCTCATTATTATCCGGCAGTGATATTATCATGGAGAAACGCGATGGCCGCGAACTGCTTACCTGCAGATCACAGATGATAACTCTTGAATCCATACCGGCAGTCTACCCCGCTTTCGATCGGGTGGACCCTGATCTGGTAACTTCAATTATCACACCAAAAGGCATGTTTCCCCCTCACAAGATCGCGGACGAATATGCAATACAGACAAAGAGGTAGGAGCTAATCATGAAATCTGCAATAATCGGCGGTAGTGGATGTCAACAAATTGTGCAACCTGATGACCAGTGCATCTCGGTTTCCACTCCGTATGGATCGGTTGACCTGTTTGAACATACAGTTGAGGAAGATACGATGTACCTGTTACTACGCCATGCTAAGGGGCATATCGTACCACCGCATAAAATAAATTATCGTGCTCAAATTGCAGCTCTTCGATCATTAGGGGTGACGCAGGCCATTGGGTTATATGCTGTGGGGTCGATTACCAGTCTGGTACTTCCGGGTACGATCGGAATGATTGATCAATTTATAGATTTTACCGGTGCAGCTCGTGAAAGTACCTTCTACGATGGTACCGATGAGGTAGTTCGCCATGTGCCGATGGTACAGCCGTACAGTTACAGACTCAGAACTGTCATTGCCGAATGCGCCACTGCGCTGCATATCCCTGTCGCATTAAAAGGAACTTACGTATGTACAAACGGTCCGCGACTGGAAACGCCGGCTGAAATCGCGATGTTCCGTAAGTGGGGAGCTGATGTGGTCGGCATGACTGCTGCAACCGAAACTATACTTGCACGAGAAGCCGGGATAGATTTTGCCGCACTGGTATATTCAGTGAATTGGGCAGCTGGTCTGGATGCTGAGGGCTTTAGTTTTATTGAAGAGGAGATTGCACAGCGTGTAGTTGCGGACCTAAACCGGCTTGCGCAATCAGCTCTTCTTCATGATACTGCTCAATCAGTGTAACGGATGGCTTGCCACAACTCATTATACAGCTCAAGGTCTTTTCCAAGATCTGCTTTTAACTCAAAGGCCTCAAGTTCTTCTGCTTCATAGAATGGCTTAACCGTCATGAGCGCACCAGCTTCTGTATGGACTGAAGCAGGGAAATGGAACCGGTCAAGGAATTCGGCATAGATTTCGGGACGGTGGATAAAATTGATGAACTGGTGGGCAAGTTCAACATTACGGGCACCTTTTGGAATTACCATGGAATCGAGATACATCGGTCCTCCTTCGGGAGGAAGGAAGAAATCAACTTCCTGCCATCGCGTCTCTTCCAGTTCTTCAAACACCGCCTCAGCATAGCCCTGTACTACCCAGAATTCACCCGATGCAAAACTTTTTGCGAATCCTTCAGCATCAAACTTTACGAGGTTGGGTTTCCATACGGTATTGACGAGTTCAGTTGTTTCCGCAAGTTCCTCAGAATCAGTGGAATTGACTGAATACCCTGAATATGCCAATGCTCCGCCAAGGACTTCACGCATATCGTCGAGCATGCTCATCCTTCCTGCAAGTGAGCGGTCAGCAAATATATTCCAGCTTCGTTCGTATCTATCAACTTTAGTAGTATTTACTGCAATGCCGCTTGCTCCCATGAAGTATGGGACAGCATAGGTCATCTGCGGATCATAGTCGGCTTTCTCCAATACCATCGGGCTAATGTACTGGAGATTCGGCATAGCTTGCTTATCGAGAGGAAGCAGCATCTGTTGCTGTATCATGATTGAGGTATAATCCTGCGAAGGGAATACGATATCATAGCCGGTTCCCCCTGCCCGTAGTTTTGCAAACATATCTTCGTTTGATGCAAAGTAATCAAGGACCACCGTGACACCAAATTCCTGTTCAAATTTTTCAATGACAGACTCTGGTGTGTAGTATGTCCAGTTATAGAGATAGAGGGTCTCTTTCTTATCTTTTACTGTTTCATTCTTTGCACAGCCGGTTAGCAATAATACCGCAATAAGGAACATAAAAAGGAAAACATTGCGTACAGGGTGTTTCATGGTTACCTCTGAGTATGATCGGTAGAAATATTCTGCCGATGACGAGCAGACTAACTCGCGGCCGCTATAGTTTTCAGGAATCTGCGAGAAATCAATGCAATCAGCATAATACTGAGAATCAGCACGAGTGAAAGTGCATTAATCACCGGAGAGACCCCATAGCGGATCATCGAATAGACGTACAGGGGAAGGGTGGTTGACCCCGGACCCGATACGAAGAATGTAATCACAAAATCCTCAAGACTCATGGTCACTGCCATAAGCATGCCAGAAAATACTCCCGGCATGATTGCCGGAATAATAACCTTAACGAGGGTCTGCCGTTCGGTTGCTCCAAGATCCCGTGCCGCTTCAATCACAGAAAAATCAAATTCGTCGAGCCGGGCGGAAACCAGGAGAAAAACAAAGGGAAGATTAAACGTTGTGTGAGCGATAAAAATTGAGACCATACCCAGCGGTATGTGCACTGCAGAGAAGAATATCAACATGGAGATACCGATGATCACTTCAGGGAGAATCATCGGGAGGAAGCTGATAATCTGAACATACGTTCTCGATTTGAATCGGTACCAGGTAATGCCGATCGCAGAAAGAGTTCCGAGAAAGGTAGCTGCAAGAGCACTGGATATGGCAATGATGAAACTATTGGCGAAAGCTCGCCAGAGTTCCTGTGAGTCAAATAATAGATGCGCATACCATTGGAAGGAAAATCCAGCCCATCGCATGCTTTTCCCTGCATTGAAAGAATACACTATCACCACAATAAGCGGAATAAACAGGAACAGGATCACCACCAGGAGCATGATGTGTGAAAATCCAAATCTCCGATGATCTTGAAATACGTGGTGTTTAGGGATTCGATACGGTCCCACAGGTTGCTTGACAGGAGTAACAAGGGAAGTAGGTTTCAATGAACCGTTCATACAATCGCTCTCCCGGTTTTCATGCGTCTACGTTCCTTTCTGGTCGAGACGAGCATCCATAGGACACCAAATGTACTGACTGCAGTGATAATCAGACTGAAAGCTGCTGCCAGTGGCCAGTTGCGAGTCTTCGTTACCTGATCAACTATAATATTCCCGATCATATATGAATCCTTTCCGCCGACGAGCAGTGGGACCGTATACGCTCCGAATATGGGGATAAAGGTGAAGAGGACGGCCGTGATGATGCCGCTTCGAATATTGGGTAGCAGGACATGCCGGATTGATTGCCATTTGGAAGAACCTACATCGCGAGCTGCTTCTAGTAACTGAAAATCAAATTTGTCTATTACGGTAAACAGCGGTAGAATGGCAAACGGGATATACATATAGACCAGCACTGTGATTACCGCACCCTGGTTATAGATGAGTGGAAGACTCTCTTGGATGATTCCCAGGGTACGTAAAGCTTCATTGATAAATCCCTCACTTGAAAGTACCGCAATCCATGCATAGATACGGATCAGTGAGTTGGTCCAGAACGGGATGATAATGAGTCCCAGGTAAAACACTTGATGCCGACTTCGGGCCATGGCATAAGCGCAGGGCAATGCAAGTATCATGGTGATGGTTGTTGCAAGTATCGAAACCCACAGGGTGCGCAGAAAAACTCTGAAGAAACTGGGATTGATCATCTGCCGGTAGGCTGCAAAAGTGAATTCCCATTCAACACCGCCGTACAATCCCTTTTTCAGAAAGCTGTAGGTTACAATGATGCTGAGGGGAACCAAAAAGAAGAGGGTCAGCCAGAGTCCCATAGGAGCTGTATACAAAAATCCAAGTCGTCGGTTTCGGGTAGAGTTCTGGTGTATCGCTTTCATGAATCTATCGCCTCGACAATATACCCATCCTCTGCAATCCATGAAACATATACAGTATCCTTCCAGCTTATTGCAGGTCCTTCATCAAGATAATTTGCATGTTGCTGAATGACTTTTACTACGCTTCCCTGATCTAATCTCACGTAATACTTTGAATGAAATCCACTATATACGGGTTCTTCTACCACTCCGGCAAATACATTCAGATCCTTACCCGATCGGAATGGACGTTCTGATGTAATCTTCAACTTCTCCGGACGGACAGTGAATGAAACACGTTGTCCAACGGGGAGCAGATCATAATCAGTGACGGTAATATCTTTTCCCAGTTCCGGAATATTGAGTGTGGTCATATATATGTCCTGATCCGGTACACAGTGTTTGACCACCGCTTGAAAGAGGTTTGTTTCCCCTATGAATCGGGCAACAAAATCGGTAGCCGGACTCTCATATATCTCATACGGGCTTCCCACCTGGAGAATTTTTCCCTGATTCATGACCGCAATACGGTCACTGACCGATAGTGCTTCACTTTGATCATGGGTGACATAGATGAACGTAATACCCACCTGATCATGCAGATGATCAAGTTCAACCAAAAGATTCTGTCTCAGTTTAGCATCAAGTGCCGAGAGGGGTTCATCAAGAAGCAGCACACTCGGTTCGTTGATGAGTGCACGTGCAATAGCCACCCGCTGTTTCTGTCCCCCACTGAGCATTGCCGGTTTCTTGCTGATATGATCATCAAGCTGTACGAGATGCACATATTCCCGAACCCGCTCTGCTATCGTGCTCTCTGGAAGCTTTTTTAATCGGAGTGGAAATGCAATATTTTCCTGAACCGATAAATGGGGGAAGAGGGCGTAGCTTTGAAAGACCGTGTTCACCGGTCGTTTTTCGGGAGGAAGCGGCAGAATATTATTCCCATCAAGCAGAACCGTTCCCGTATCGGGAGAATCAAATCCGGCAATAATGCGAAGCAACGTAGTTTTGCCGCATCCGGAAGGTCCGAGGAGGGAGAAAAATTCTCCCTTCCTAATATGAATACTCACGTTGTCCAGGGCTTTGAAGTTTCCATAAGCCCGAGATACGTCCCTCACCGTGACGTCAAAACCTTTCAATCTCTTTCCTTTTCCTCACCGTATTCTGCAAAAATTCCTCTCTGAAAAGAGATGCTGTTTTCTGCAGATACGCGATAGTGATACGGTTTTTACAAAAAGGTGTCAATACTAATAAGGCCTCATTTTATAGTATTTTGTAAATACAATAATTGTAATGAGTTAATAGGTAATTTAAATACCTTCTTTTCTGATCGTTTCCCCGCTAAACCTGATACGTTGTGGAAGAGACTTTTCCACCGGTCCCGGTCCAGTCGGTGTGGAAAAATTCTCCCTGAGGTTTATCTACCCGTTCATACGTGTGGGCGCCAAAATAATCCCGTTGTGCCTGAATCAAATTGGCTGGCAACTGTGCACTACGATAACTATCAAAAAAGGCAAGGGCACTGCTCATCGCCGGCATCGGTATACCAGCGGCAACCGCACGGGCTATAGTGCGTCTCCAGGCTCCCTGGCAATCATCAAGGACAGAGGAGAAGTAGGGGTCGAGAATGAGATTCTGCAGGTCGGGATTGTTTGCGTAGGCTGCTTCGATTTTTTCAAGGAACACGCTCCGGATAATACAGCCGCCGCTCCACATCCGAGCAATACCCCCATAGTTCAATTGCCAGCCGTTTGTTTCTGCCGCTTCACGCATCAACATATACCCCTGGGCATAGCTGATTATTTTTGAAGCAAGCAACGCTTTCCTCAGATCCTCCACCATTGCATGATTATCCCCTTCGATTTTCCGGTCCGGTCCGGTAAGCATCTGGGCTGCTGTAAGCCTTTCTTGCTTCATTGAAGAGAGAGATCGGGCATAGACTGCTTCGGCTATCAACGTGACCGGGACTCCCAGTTCAAATGAATTAATGCCGGTCCATTTCCCGGTCCCTTTCTGTCCTGCTTTATCGAGAATCTTTGTCAGCAGTGGCTGACCATCGGTATCCCGGGTTTTCATAATTTCGCTGGTAATTTCTATCAGGAAACTATCGAGTTCCGTATGGTTCCATTGCGCATAAATATCGTGCATGTCATCATACGATAATCCGAATCCTTGGCGCATAACATCATAGGATTCTGCAATCATCTGCATATCACCGTACTCAATACCGTTGTGCACCATCTTTACATAGTGCCCCGATCCATTTTCTCCAACCCAGTCGCAGCAGGGTATCCTCTCTCGTACTTTTGC